>ODAJ011989014.1_pt1 | contig 15677 bp, 12 predicted proteins | sample 1539241 | NCBI WGS metagenome assembly ODAJ01 (sample SAMN02144231, study PRJEB22623) | gut metagenome | biome: sheep rumen | host: Ovis aries | place: New Zealand
GCCTTTCTATATTCCACGCACATCCAATAGATACTCTTTCTATATAGGTAATTTCGTAAGAGACGTAGAACGTGGTGATGCAGAGGGGTTCATGCGCCGTTTAGAGTCATTGTTTGCCCGTGGCGACTACCAGATTATGGGCGATAAGGAGGTATATTTCCAAAACGTGATGTATGTGTTGTTCATGGTGCTGGGCTTTTATGTCGACGTGGAACGCCACACTACAGACGGACGCATGGATATAATGGTAAAGACAGCCGGCTACATCTATATCTTTGAGCTGAAGATAGACCAGAGTGCCGACGTTGCACTCCGACAGATAGAGGAGAAAGGCTATGACTCTCCGTTTGCCGCCGACAGACGGAAAGTCTACAAAATTGGCATCAACTTCTCTACTGACAAGCGAATTATTGACGACTGGCGAATAGCCTGACTATTATTGCCACAGCTCCTCTCCCAAGGAGAGCGAAAGCTGAAAGGAATACCCACCCACAACCCCATTCTTCGACAAGCGAAGCGACTTCGTCGATTACCCGAGCGAAGCTCACCCGCTCGAACTTTGTTCGCTTGCATGAGCAAGAACCCGTAGCCTTCCCCAAGGGAGAGGAAAACAAAACAGCCACCATTGGTTACTTCCCCCCATTTGGGGGGATTGAGAGGGGCTACCAATATGGGCCATATTACCGACCAATATGGGCCATATTACTGACTAATATGGGGCATATTACTGACCCACCCCCAACCCCTCCCCAAGGGAGGGGTGCATAAAAGGAAAGTAATAGAATTTTTTCTTGCCTACATTCATGGCGAGATGTAGGAAGGATGCGTATTGCAGATTGACTAAAGGATAATAAAGATGTTGGATAAGAAGACTTTGCAGTTTGTTGAGTTGCTGAAAGCCGGTCTCTGGAACAAGCAGCTTGATCTGGAGATGTTCCGCGATGACTGCGACTTCCATGAACTGGCAATGATGTCTTTGCGCCAGACCGTGACTGGTCTGATTGGAGTTGCTTTCATGCAACTGCCCAAAGGCATGGTTCCCCGTGCTTTGCAGATAGCACTTCTCAAGAAAGTGTCTGATGTGGAGGAACGCAACAGACGCGTCAACAAGAGCGTAGCTGAGTCGTTTGGCTGGCTGCTCGCCCAGGGGCTTCACCCGTGGCTTATCAAGGGGCAGGGTGTGGCACAGGACTACGACGACCCTTTGAAGAGAGTCTCGGGCGATATTGACGTGTTTTTTGCTGATGAAAAGGAATATGAGTTTGCTCGCAGGCGTATGCTCAGGGTGCTTCAGCCAAGCGAACTGAAAGCTGACAACAGGCAGACACTCAACCTTGAGTTCATGGATGGCGATGTCTACATGGAGTTCCATGGGCGTGTGCTTGCTGAGATAAATCATCGGAGCAACCGTCACTTTGCTGCTTTCACCAAGGAAGCTGCCCAGCTGCCACCCAGACGATGGGGGAGTGTCACGTTGCCACCGCTCAGGTTCGATTCGGTCTTTATCTTCACCCATCTTGTGCGCCACTATTTCGGTGGAGGTATCGGCCTTCGGCAGGTGTGCGACTGGATGCGGTTCATGCACAACCATGCAGAGGAAATCGACCGTGAGCAGCTGCGCGCCGACCTTGACCGGCTCGGACTGATGAAGATATGGCAGGCCTTTGCTGCCATGGCTGTGGAACAGCTTGGCTGTCCGCGCGAGAGTATGCCTTTCTATGAGGTCGGAGTGGAGCAGCGTGGCGAGCAGATATTGCGATATATCATGGAGTCGGGAAACTTCGGATACTATGACGAGCGTACAAAAAGCAACTCAAAGGTATATATTGTTAGACGATTTGTGGCTTTTTGGGGTCATTTGCAAATGAAATTTCGTAATTTTGCAGCGTTCCCCGTGGAGTCGGTCTATGGTATTCCCTCTTTCCTGAAGGACGGAATGAAGCGAACCTTCGCTTCACGACAGACTGAGTCTCTGGACGAAAATGGTTAGTAATAATTAACTGTTAACTTTATGGATTGGTATATTTGGGTTTGCGGGGTGCTGGCACCATTCTTTATCTCAATGATATTGGTGTTCTGTGTTCACCCTTACATAGTCAGGATAGCTAAAGAGCGTGGGCTCGTGGACAATCCCGATGCCAGAAAACTGCAAAAGCAGCCCGTTCCGGTTTTGGGAGGTTTGGCAGTGTTCTTTGGAGTAGTTGTTGGCCTTGGTGTCACGAGTATGTTCTTCAACAGCTACGTACTCTTCACGTCAGTCGTGGCTCTCACGGTGATGATGTATATCGGTGTGCTCGACGATTTGATGGGGCTCAGTCCGGTGCTGCGCATCATACTTGAGATAGCCTTCATTGGCTTTGTGGCATGGATGGACCAGGTGAACATAAACGATTTCCACGGTGCTTTCGGCGTAGGTATGCTGCCAGTGTATCTTTCTGCGCCGCTTTGTGCGATAACGGGAGTGGGCATCATCAACGCCATAAACATGATCGACGGAGTAGACGGACTGGCTTCGGGTTTCTGCGTGATGGCCTGCATAGTGTTCGGCACAGCTTTCATGCTTTCGTTCGACGGCACCATGACCGTGCTGGCTGCCGTTACGGCTGGTGCGCTGATACCGTTCTTCTTCCACAATGTGTTTGGGCGCGAGTCAAAGATGTTCATCGGCGACAGCGGTTCGCTGATGATGGGCATGACGATGACCATATTTGTGATGCACATTGTAGACAACGGGTCGCGTGTTTCCGAAAACTTCTCGAATATGGGTATCGTGGCATTTGTGCTGTCGGTGTTGTCGGTGCCTGTGTTCGACACCTTACGTGTGATGACAGGCCGAATGTTGAAGGGTGTTTCGCCTTTTCATGCCGACAAGTCGCACCTGCACCATCTCTTCATCGAGATTGGTTTCTCTCATGTGGGCACCTCTGTGGCTGTCATATCCATCGATTTCTTCAATATACTCTGTTGGCTGGTGAGCTATCAGCTTGGCGCAGGTCCTACGGTACAGCTGCTTGTGGTGATGACTGTGGGTATAATCAACACTATGGGCTTCTACTACATAGTGCGCAGGCTCAATCATCAGAGGCTTTTCTACAGGATGCTCACTAAGCTGGCGCGCCTGAGCCATATCGAAACAGGAACCATGTACCACTCGGTGAGGAAGCTGATGGACAGAATATGACGGTGTGCTACGGTGGCGGAAGCCAATAGCATGATCATAAACTAAAAGAGGATATGCCCATGATGGTATATCCTCTTTTTTTGTTAGGAGCTTTGGGGTCAAAAGTTCCACCAATGCTTTTTCTTCTTGGTGTTGAAATCATTGTCTACATATTGGTTGTCTGAGCTGCGGTGGTTGCGGTTGAATGGCTGTCCGCTTTTTATCAGCTGATAGATTTCACCCCATTCGGGTATTCCGCCTATGTTTCGGTCGTCTATCCAGATGTCGGCTTTCAGCTTCCGCGAGAAGTGGTTGTTGTTGTTTGTGCCGTCTTCTTCGGGATAGTCTTTGTTCACGGCATAAAATTCAACCCCTCTCTGGCGGCACCATTCTACGGCTTCGTCCAACAGTTCGCCCTCTCGCACAGTCCAGAGAATCAGTTTGTGGTGGTCGCGAATAAGCATCTTCAAGGTTTCGGTGGCAAAGGGGCGCTCTTCGCCAATCTTGGGATAGCGGTGTTCCACTATTGTGCCGTCGAAGTCTACTGCTATAATCATAATCTTAATGGGTGTTTGTTAAAAGAGCGGATGTGGAGCATTGAAGCCGTCACATCCGCTCGTTTTGTATTCAGCAAGGTTTACAGTTTCACTGATTTGTCGTTCGGATTGCCATAATGGCTGTCGTTGTAGTTGCCATAACTGCCATAGTTGCCATATTGACCGTAGGACCGTCCCTTCTTCTTGTACTGTCCGTAGCGGCCATACTTTCCGTAGCGACCATAACCGTAGGCATAGCCATACTTGCGCTTCGACATATCGATACCGTTGATTACTATAGCCATGCTCGGCAGCTTCTTCTCGGCAGCAATAGAGTTGATCATGTCGAAGCTCGACTTGGCAGTGTAGTCAGAGCGGCAGATGAATGCAGTCACGTCGGCTACGCGGCCAATCTGCAGTGTATCGGTAACAAGTCCGACAGGAGCGGTGTCGACGATGATGATATCGTAATGGTCGCGCAGGTGGTTGAAGATGGTCTCCAGACTGTCGCGGGCAATCAGCTCGGTCGGGTTTGGCGGAATAGGACCGGCCATGAGCAGGTCGAGGTTGTCGTTGACCCCAGAGTGGATGACCTGTGAGTTGACCTCTTCCCACGTGGGGGCATCCTTGGTGAGCAGGGTGGTGATGCCGTGATGGTGGTCTTTAATCTCGAACAGCTCTGCCAGACGCGGACGACGGATATCGAGACCGACCAGAATGACCTTCTTGCCAAGCAGTGCGAACGAGACAGAGAGGTTGGCACAGTTGAAGGTCTTTCCTTCGCCCGATGTCGACGACGTGAAGAGTATCACCTTGTCGTCCTGTTTCATCATGAACTGAAGGTTGGTGCGCAGCGAACGGAAGATTTCTTCCATCTGGTTGTTCTGGTTCTCCTTGACCACGATGCCGGCCTTGCCCTTTGCTTGCTCGCTTGCAACGGGCACGTCGCACAGGATAGGCAGGTTGGTGAGCTTCACTACGTCGTCGTGACCCTCTATCTTGTAACGGAAGAAGCGCAGAGCAATGATGATAAGTGCAGGGATGGCAATGCCGAGGATAAGTCCGATGAGCATTATCATCGACGACTTAGGTGCTACCTTGCCTGCAAACTGCGGGTCGTCGAGCAGCTTTCCCTTGTCGGCTGTGGCGGCAAGCGAGATGGAGTTCTCCTCGCGCTTCTGCAGAAGCATGAGGTAGAGGCCCGACTTCACTTCCTGCTGGCGGCCAATCTGTGTGAGCTGGCGCTCCTGAAGCGGAGTTTTGGCCACGGCAGAGTTGTACTTGTTGTACTGGTCTTGTATGCCGCTGCGCTGTATTTCGAGACCGCGACGTGCCTGACCGAGTGCTCGGCGTATGTTGGTGTTCAGTTCGCGTATCTGGTCGGTGATGGGTTCAACAACCGGTGAGTTCTCTGATGCGGTGCGAAGCAGGCGGTTACGCTCGAGCACAAGCTCGTTGTACTTGTTTATCAGCTGCGTGCTCGAACCATCGGTGAGACCGACGTTCGATGGCAGAACCTGATAGGTGCGGCTCGATTCGGCCATGAAGTCAGTGATGCTGTTGAGCAAAGCAATCTGAGTATCAATCTCTGAGAGGCGCTTCTCAAACATATCTTGGTTGCCAACGGCCTGAGATGCGTTCATCTTCAGCTCAACCATGTCGTTGTTCTGTTTGAAGTCCTGAAGCTCGCCCTCGGTCTTGCCGAGCTCGTTGCTTATCTTCTCGAGACGAGTGTTGATGAATTGCTCAGTGCGGCGCGATATTTCGTTCTTGTCCTCGTTGGCCTGACGGTTGTAGACCACGCTCAGCTGCTTCAGATAGTCGATAGAACGCTGCGGAATAGCATCCACCATAGTGAGCTGGGCTATAGTTGTGGTTTTGTTGAACTGCTGTACGCCCAATGCTCCCATGAAGCCGAAGGCTGCTTTCTGGGGCGACTGAAGCGTGACGTTCAGCGTTTCGCCGTTGTTCAACATACTTATCGGATTAGCCGTGAGGGTGATGTTGCCGGCACGTGTGTTGATAGTGGCAGGCAGAGTGGCTACGGTCTTGTTGATGTCGTAAGGTCCTTCATAGCTTTCGTCGCCTGTGGGAACAAAATATGTGCCCTTTATCACATATTTGTCGCCGTCGCGTGTGATGGTCATAGATACCGGTGCGTTGAGTTTGTCCAGTCCGGCAGCATCCATATCAACGGTGATAGGCTGATCCTTATAGTACAGATGGTCTCTCATGCGCCCCTCCATTTTATAAGAGGTGTAGAGCTTCAGGTCTTTCACAACTTGCTTTGCAAGGGTGTGCGACTTCAGAATCTCCATCTCGTTGTCGATACCAGCCGAGTTGGTAACGATGCCCAGATTGCTCATGTTCTGGATGCCACGCGAGCGGCTGCTGCCGTCGTCGTCCTTGATAAGCATCTTGGCATACGACTGGTAGATGGGCTGGGTGTAGCGCAGATAAAGGTATGCACTACCCAAACAAACAATCAAAGAGATGATGAACCAGTGCCAGTTAAGTATTAAGGCACGGTACATGTCCTGCACGTCGAACGACGATTTGTCTTCAACGGCGCTTGGATCTTGTTCGATAATCTTGTTTTCTTCCATTTTAGTATTTAGTGTTTTTTGTTTATGTCTTATTTTGCTGTTTGCTTAAAAAAATGTGGTTCTGATCAAGTCTTACTGTTTCTTGGCTTGCTTCTGCAACTCGTCTTCCACGATGCGCATGATATGCTGTCCGTAGTCGTTTCTGAGCATAGGCTGAGCCAGAGCTTTCAGCTGTTCGACTGTTATCCATCCGCGTTTGTAGGCTATCTCCTCGAGACACGCAACCTTAAGACCTTGTCGTTTCTCAACAACCTCGATGAATGTGCTTGCCTGCGAGAGGCTGTCGTGGGTACCCGTGTCGAGCCATGCAAAGCCTCTTTGCAGTGTCTGAACCTTTAGCTTCTGTTGGGCAAGATAGTGCTGGTTCACAGTAGTTATCTCAAGTTCGCCACGTTCGCTCGGCTTTATGTGCTTAGCCACTTCCACTACACTGTTGGGATAGAAGTACAGGCCCACAACGGCGTAGTTGCTTTTCGGATGCTCAGGCTTCTCTTCGATGCTCAAGCAGTTGCCCTGTTCGTCAAACTCAGCCACACCGTATCGTTCCGGGTCGTTCACGAAATATCCGAAAACGGTAGCCTTGTCCTCTTGCTCGGCTGTTCTTACGCTTTCGCGCAGCAGACCGGTGAACCCTCCGCCATAGAAAATGTTGTCGCCAAGCACCAGGCAGACACAGTCGTTGCCGATGAACTTTTCTCCAATGATGAAAGCCTGAGCCAGTCCATCGGGAGAAGGCTGCTCGGCAAACTCAAAATGCACACCTAATTCGCTGCCGTCGCCAAGCAGGCGCTTGAAGCCTGGCAGGTCGTATGGTGTAGAGATAATAAGTATCTCTCGTATGCCAGCCAGCATCAGCGCCGATATGGGATAATAAATCATCGGCTTGTCGAAGATAGGGAGCAGTTGCTTGCTTATTCCCTTGGTGATAGGGTAGAGGCGTGTGCCCGAACCACCGGCTAAGACTATTCCTTTCATATTCCTAAATATTTATCATTGTTCTTTTTGTATGCTTCTTTTACTCCTAATACGCATTCTTGTCATGCTTGAAAATCGAGGTGAATGTCAGGAAGATTATATGCAGATCGAGTGAGAAACTCCAGTTCTCGATGTACCAGATGTCGCGTCTTATGCGTTCCTCCATCTGCCACAGTTCCTTCGTTTCACCCCGGAAGCCAGTCACTTGTGCCCATCCTGTTATTCCTGGCTTGCAGAAGTGGCGCACCATATAGCGTCCAATCTGTTCGGAATATACCTCTGTGTGAAGCAGCATGTGGGGGCGTGGCCCAACGATGCTCATGTTTCCAATCAGTACATTGAAGAACTGGGGGAACTCATCGAGGTTGCTTTTCCGCATAAAGTTGCCGAATGGGAACTTTCTGGGGTCGTCTTGTGTGGCCTGTTGGGTGTCGGCTGCCTTGTTGACGTGCATGGAGCGGAATTTGTAACAAATGAAAGTCTCGCCGTTCATGCCTGTTCGTTTCTGCTTGAACAGCAGAGGACCCGGGCTCTGGTGCTTGATTATGAGGGCTATGATAGGCAAAAACGGTAACATTACGATGCAGACAAGAGAGCTTACCACAACGTCGAATGACCGCTTCAGCAAACGGTTGCCAAAGCTCCGCAAGGGTTCTTTGTGGTTGGTGAACAGATGTATGCTGCCAAACTTTTCCGGCTTGAGGTTCAGGTTGTAGTTGCCAATCATTCGCGGGACGTAGTAGAACTTTATGAAATTGGCATCACAGAAGCGCATGATGCTCATAATCTTCTCGTTTTCATCGTGAGACAGACAGCAGAACAGCTCGTCTATGCCGAATTTGATGTCGTTGCTTTGCATCTTCGCGGTCAAATCATCAAGCGTCCCGAGCCGTACTACCTGCTTCGGACATTTCTTCAGCTCATTGTCAGCATAATAGCCCTTGATGCGATAGCCCCTTGCCGGATTGCCGGCCAGCTCGTTGTAAACCAACAGAAGAGCCGGGTCGTTGCCAACAAGAACCACCGAACGCGAGTTTCCTCCATGCTGGCGATAGGTGTTGATAATAAAGCGCTCGATAATACGGACTACTATCAGGCTTACAAACAGGCTTGGAGTGTAGATAAGCATGAACCTGAACAGCTCCCCAGTGTTGTAGAGCAGCCTGAAAAAAACGAACATCGACAGTGCCTGAAACAGGGTAAGCCTGAATATTCTGGCGATAAGCTGATTGATGTCTATGTGGCGTTCGTGGATTATCGGCGGAGTGATGTATAAACCAACAAGCAGCGACACGTTGTTGATGAAGAAAAAGATGCGTGTGGACTGAATCATCACAGGCGGAACATAGTCCTTGAAGACTTTGAGGAAGAACAAAAGCAGTGCGTTGAGCAACAGAAAGTCGCCCAAAACAATCATCTGTCTTATGATGTTGTTGCCGCTGTTGTTAGCCATCTATACTTTCTTCTTCTCTTAGTAAGTCGCTGTAGAGCTTTGCCTTAGCATCTTGTTTTTTGGCTAAAAGCCCATATTTCACCTGCAAAGGTATGATTTTAATTTTAAATATTTATGGTGTGAAGTGGTAAAAATCAATATTTTTCAATAAAACAATTCTTTGGTAATGCCGGAAAATTACTACCTTTGTATGCCCTAATGGGCTTTGTTATACTTTTTACTTACGAAAATATTCAACAAAACCAAATGAATTTTATTTCAAGATTGTTCGGACGTGGCACCGACGATAAACAAAAAGCCATTGGAATGGAAGACTATATGGCTCTCGTTAGAGTATATTTCCAGGCAACACTTGCATCACGACTGGGTATCACCAATTTAGCGATGCTTCCAGACCTGCGTACATTCAAGTCGACACTTCATGTTCCGACTGTTAATAATAAACTCGGTGTAGGCGAGAAGTCGCGTTGTAAGAAGATGCTTAAAGAACTTTACAACCAAAATGACATTTTTTTCGATGAGATAGATGCCAGCGTCAAGAAGAACTGCAAGAAGTTGCAGGATGTTCAGCCCTATCTTTATCAGTTCCAGGCGTTCAATCAGGACTTGATGATGCTTCTCGGAAACCTTATGAAATTCAAGCTCCGGGTACCTGGCTTCTTCAAGAAAGCACTCTATGCAATGACTGAGAAGACAGTCCACGACATCTTCCACAAAAACGATTTCAGCGATGCGGGAGTGCTCAAGACCGTTGCTGCCGTGCGACAGTATAGCCAGCGACTGGGCTTTTCAGAGCGTTGGGTAACTGATTTCGTATATCAAGTGGTGATGCTGGCCAAGAAAGAGCCACGGAAAACCGAAAAGTAATGATTTTTTTTGCTTATTAAAAATATTCAACTAATTTTGTAAGCGAATTTACTAAGTGTATGGATGCGAACGAGAAAACACTAAACCTGTTTACCACTCGGGTGAGGCAGATGCTGCTCCAGTATAAAGAGCTGCGGCAGGAAAACAACGACCTCTACCAGATGGTTGACGAACGCGACAAGGAGATAGCTCTCCTCAAGGCGCAGTTGACTCAATCGCAGACCGACTATCAATCGTTGAAGATGGCTAAGATGCTTGAAATCACCGACGGCGACATGGAAAGCGCCCAGAAGCGACTGGCTAAGCTCATCCGCAACGTTAATAAATGTATCACGCTCCTGAGTGAGAAGTAACCCCCGAGCATGGCAGAAGAGAAACTACATATAAGGTTGCACGTGTATGATACCGAAATCTCCGTGAATGTTTTGCGCGAAGATGAGGAGTATTATCGCAAGGCCGCAACTCTTATTACCGACACAGTCAACACTTATGCCTCTGTTTTCAAAGGCCGCAAGAGCGATAAGGACCTGTTGTATATGGCTCTTATCGACATTGCTTTGCGATATGAAAAAGAGGCGAAGCGTAACGATACTGTTCCCTTCACTGATATTCTCGAGAAACTCACGACGGAGATTGAAGATGCTTTGAAACAATAGCAGCTTGTAACTAAATGAGAATATCTAACAAATATACAAAATGTCAGCAATATCAATAATTGTGTCTGTGGCCTGCTTGCTTATTGGCGGTGCTGCAGGCTATGCGATTTTCCGATATGTTATTACGGGAAAATATAACGAGATGATGGCTGCTGCCGAAAAGTCAGCAGAAGTGATAAAAGAGAAAAAGCTGCTCGAGGTTAAGGAGAAGTTCCTTAACAAGAAGAGTGAACTGGAGAAAGAGGTGCAGCAACGCAACCAGAAAATCCAGCAGAACGAGAACCGTCTGAAGCAGCGCGAGCTGTCGCTCAACCAGCGTCAGGACGAGATTAACCGCCGCAAGCAGGATGTTGAGCAGCAGCAGCAGCGCATCGATAGCGAGAAGAAGGTGCTTCTTTCGCGTCAGCAGGAACTTGAGAAGATGCAGGTCAGGGAGCGTGAGAAGCTTGAAGAACTCTCTGGGCTCAGTGCCGAGGAAGCTAAGTCGCGCTTGGTCGAGAGTCTCAAGGAAGAGGCAAAGCTCGAAGCTGTCAGCTACATCAACGAGATAATGGACGAGGCAAAGCTCAATGCCAACCAGCAAGCAAAGAAGATAGTCATTCAGACCATCCAGCGCGTTGCCACGGAAACGGCTATCGAGAACTCGGTGAGTGTGTTCCATATCGACAACGACGAAGTGAAGGGCCGCATTATTGGTCGCGAAGGTCGTAACATAAGGGCATTGGAAGCTGCTTGCGGTGTTGAAATAGTAGTCGACGACACTCCAGAGGCTATCGTAATCTCCGGTTTCGACCCCATCCGCCGCGAGATTTGCCGATTAGCTCTGCACCAGCTCGTAGCCGACGGACGTATCCATCCGGCACGCATCGAGGAGGTTGTGGCAAAGGTGAAAAAGCAACTCGAGAACGAAATCATAGAAACGGGCAAGCGCACTGCCATCGACCTTGGAATCCACGGCCTGCATCCTGAACTCATACGTATCGTAGGTAAGATGAAGTATCGCAGCTCCTACGGACAGAACCTGCTCCAGCACGCTCGCGAAACAGCCAATCTCTGTGCAGTGATGGCCTCCGAGCTTGGCCTTAACCCCAAGAAAGCCAAGCGTGCCGGTCTGCTCCACGACATTGGCAAGGTTCCCGACGAGGAGAGCGAACTGCCCCACGCACTCTATGGAGCTAAGATTGCCGAGAAATACAAGGAGAAGGCCGACATCTGCAACGCTATCGGCGCTCACCACGACGAGATGGAGATGCAGACACTGCTTGCTCCCATCGTGCAGGTTTGCGATGCCATCTCTGGTGCCCGTCCGGGCGCCCGCCGTGAGATAGTGGAAGCCTATATCAAGCGCCTTAACGACCTTGAAGCCATTGCCATGAGCTATCCGGGAGTAACAAAGACCTATGCCATCCAGGCTGGTCGCGAGCTGCGCGTCATCGTCGGTGCCGACAAGATGGACGATGCCGAAACCGAAAAGCTTTCCGGCGAGATTGCAACGAAGATACAGAACGAGATGACGTATCCCGGACAGGTGAAGATTACCGTCATCCGCGAAACGCGCAGCGTAGCCTACGCAAAGTAATCTACAGTACGAAATATAATATATAATAAGAAATAGGTAAAAGGCACTGTAATAATAAATGCGGTACTTCCTTCTCGATGTTTTCGGGTTTAGGAAGTACCGCATTTATTTAGGATTTTGTTCTTATCGTTTCCACGGGTTGAAGCGTGGCGACTGGTCGTCGCTGTTGTAGTATATTACCGTCGAACGAGCCTCGGGCTCGCCGTAGCCACCGTCGGAACCGCCCTTGTCGACCGACAGCGTTATTGGTTCACACAGTTCGCTTTTATACACTTCTGTGACGGGAGTGACATATATCTTCTTTTCCATAGTTTCCGTATTTTTTTATCGTTTTACTATCTTAACTGTCGTGCCGTCGGCCATGCGGACGATGTTCAGTCCGCTCTTGAGCTCGCTCTGTCTGCGCCCCTGCGCGTCGTAGATGTCACGTGCGCCTTGCTGCAATGAACGCAGATGGGCTGCCTCTATTGCTGTCGACACCTCTGAGGGCAGGTCGTCGCCTGTTTCGGAAGCTCCCATAGTAATGACGTTGAGCATGGCCGGAGCCTCTGTTGCATCCGGGTCATACTGCCACTGGCCCTGATAAGTGACGCGGTGGGGATACATCTTCAGTGTGCCGGTGGCACGCCAGAACATGTCGCCCGAGATGTAGTATGTGTTGCCAGAGCTGGCATCAACCGTCTCGGTGATGTAGTAGCCCTTTGTCGTCCATCCGTCCATGCCCGAGGCGGCATCGTATGGCTCGCCACCCTCGGCATTGCTCGTAGTGTGGGTGGCCTCTACGGTGATGCCATAGTTGGCAACGGTCTTGTTGAAGTTGACGTTCGTGTCGCTTGCAGTCTTCTTGCTGTAGAAGAACGGTGTGTGGGCCGGCACGCTCTCCACCTCTTCGTACCACATCGTCCCCGTGTGCTCGGCTCTGAGCAGGTAAGCCTGCACCGACTCGTTGGTCGTGAACTCGTAAGGCAGTATTACTGTGCCATACTGCGTGGCGGCGTTCATCGTGCGCGAGTATTCTGCCTTGTTCGTGCGGAAGTCGCGAGGGAATTCAATGTCCACCTTATCAACAGAATAATAAATATTGGCTGTCAGCTCTCCGTTTCCATCATCAAAGACCAAATTGGGTAAGTTGAAATTTTCACCATCTGTGTAGTCACTTCGGCGGATATTATGCGGCATGTATACCACCGTCGTCAAGGGGAGTGCATTATATTTTGCGCCTAAGAAAGCTGAGTTAGAATTTCTATCTAAATTTGTATTATTAAAGCCTTGGGAATTGTCATCGTTACTGTCATAGAAGTCCAGATAGCGCAGTTTGGAACAGTGGCCGAAAACACCACGGTGATCGGTGCAGTGGGCTGTCGTGAAGTCTTTACCAAATGTCAAGCCTGTAATGCTACTGCAATCCCAGAACATGCACCACATGCTGGTTACGCTTGATGTGTTGAAGTTGCTTAGGTCCAGGCTGCTCAGGCCGCTGCAACCTGCGAACATGTGACTCATTATGGTTACTTTTTCAGTGTTGAAGTTGCTCACGTCAAGGTTGCTCAGACGGCTGCAACCTTCGAACATCCCAGTCATGTAGGTTACGTTTGCTGTATTGAAGTTGCTTACGTCCAGGCTGGTCAGGCCGCTGCAACCTTCGAACATCGATTTTATGTCGGTTACGTTTTCCGTATTGAAATTCCTCACGTCAAGGTTGCTCAGACCACTGCAACCTTGGAACATGCTGTACATTTTTTTTACGTTTGCCGTAGTGAATTTGCTTACGTCAAGGCTGGTCAGGCTGCTGCAACCATCGAACATGGAGTGCATGTCGGTTACGTTTGCCGTATTGAAATTGCTTAGGTTCAGGCTGGTCAGGCCGCTGCACCAAGAGAACATCGAGCTCATGGTGGTTACGTTTGCCGTGTTGAAATTGCTTAGGTTCAGGCTGGTCAGGCCGCTGCAACCTTCGAACATCCCGCTCATGTTGGTTACGTTTTCTGTATTGAAGTTGCTCACGTCAAGGTTGGCAAGGCTCCTGCAACCAGAGAACATCAAGTTCATGTCGGTTACGTTTGCCGTATTGAAATTGCTTAGGTTCAGGCTGGTCAGGCTTCTGCAATCATAGAACATCCATTGCATGTCGGTTACATTTTCTGTATTGAAATGACTTAGGTCCAAGCTGGTCAGGCCGCTGCAAAAGCAGAACATTAGGGCCATGTTGGTTATTTTTTCTGTATTGAAGTTGCTTAGGTCCAGGCGTTTCAGGCTTCTGCATTGATAGAACATCTCTCTCATGTTGGTTACGTTTGCCGTATTGAAATTGCTTAGGTCCAGACTGGTCAAGCCACTGCAATTATAGAACATGTAGCCCATGTCGGTTACCTTTTCCGTATTGAAGTTGCTTAGGTCCAGGCTGGTCAGGCCGCTGCAACCTCGGAATATGTAGCTCATGGTGGTTACCTTTTCCGTAGTGAATTTGCTTACGTCCAGGCTGGTCAGGCCGCTGCAACCATCGAACATACTATTCATTCTGGTTACGTTTGCCGTATTGAAGTTGCTTAGGTCCAAGCTGTTCAGGCTACTGCAACCCTGGAACATGTAGCCCATGTTGGTTACTTTTGCCGTATTGAAATTGCTTAGCTTTAGGCTGGTCAGGCCGCTGCAATATTGGAACATGTTGCTCATGTTGGTTACGTTTGCCGTATTGAAGCTGCTCACGTCCAGACTGGTCAGGCTGCTGCACCAAGAGAACATGTAGCTCATGTCGGTTACTTTTGCCGTATTGAAATTGCTTAGGTCCAGGCTGGTCAGGGCGCTGCAACTTTGGAACATGGCGTACATGTCGGTTACGTTTGCCGCAAAGTTCTCTCCGAATGTAAGGCTGGTCAGGCCGCTGCAATTAGAGAACATAGCGCGCATGGTGGTTACGTTTGCCGTATTGAAATTGCTTAGGTCCAGGCTGGTCAGGCTGCTGCAATAAGAGAACATACCATTCATGTTCGTTACATTAGATGTGTTAAGATACTCTATTCCATTTATGTCAGTCAGTTTTGTACATAATCCAAACCAGGAGGCACATGACTTTGGACGGGCTTTGGCAAAGGAGGAATCGAAGACTACTTTTTCGATTAAAGTATTTTTGTCATACCAGCCAGGACGACTTCTTCCTGTGTCATCCGTACTGTAGTATGTGCCCGTCGGGGTGTCACACTGAAAGGTGAGCGTGCCCGTTTCGCTGTTGAATACGGCATAGCCTGGTTCTGGTTCTTGTCCGAAGCATGACGAGAATGACATGAATAAGAGTAGGGTGAAAAGCATCCTGCTTTTGCGTCCCCAGGACGTTTGACATTTTATCATCGTTTTTTAAGTTTGTTTTTAGGCATCCCAGTCCCCCAATGCCTGTGTAATATTAAATGCAGAAACGTGGAACTGATATGTTCTACATCTCCAATTTGAGGTCCTCGGAAAACCTTTGCAACAAAGATATAGACATAACGTCTCTCTTAATTTACCCACAATGTACGACGTACCACCCTCGCCAGGGCTATCATCGGTTGCAAATATAAGAACAAACAAGATAAAAAACAACAAATTGACGTTTTTTTCTGAAAAAAACTATGATTTCAAAGTCAGTAATATGACTCATATTGGTCGGTAATATGACTCATATTGGGTGCCCCCCTCAATGCCTCGGGGGGGGGAGTGGCTTGCTGGATAATAAGGGCCAATGGGGCTTATAGGACTTATGGGGCTTGTGAGAGAGCCTTACGGCTCCCCTCCCTTGGGGAAAGGCTACGGGTAGGCGAGCTTCGCTCGGGAATGGGGTTGGGGGTGGGTGTTAGTTACGCCCCGAAGGG
>ODAJ011973879.1_pt1 | contig 15668 bp, 7 predicted proteins | sample 1539241 | NCBI WGS metagenome assembly ODAJ01 (sample SAMN02144231, study PRJEB22623) | gut metagenome | biome: sheep rumen | host: Ovis aries | place: New Zealand
AAGCGTGGGTTACCCCATGCAGCAAGCTGTGAGCCCTGCCAGTTCATATAGTTGCTGTCTGTAACAGCACGATAAATGGTGTTTGCGCCAGAGCCGCTACCCATCTGTGAACCTACTTCACCGATTGAGCCCTTCAGACGCAGAATGCTCAGGATGGGGTTAGCCTTGAAGAATTTCTCGTTGTGAACATTCCATCCGATACCTGTTGACCAGAACGGAGCCCATTTTCTTTCGCTACCGAATGAAGAGCTTCCATCCACACGATAAGAAAGGTCAACGTAGTAACGCGAATCGTAGGTATAGTTGACGTTAGCGGTAAAACCGATTCTGCGGCTCTTGCTCTTAGAACCGTTGGGGCCGCTATTCTGTCTGTATTGCTTTCCGTTATACGGGGTGGGGAACTTGCTATCGGGATATCCTTCCGACTCGAATGAGATGGACTCGTTCTCGCTGGCGGCGATGTTATAGTCGGCACCTACGTACAACTGATGTTTCTCTGCAAATATGTGGCTATAAGCCAAGGTTACGTTTCCGTTATAGCTGTAACCGTTACCTGTTCCATAAGTATATCTTCCACGACGCAGGATACCCTCGTCATCCTGGTATTGTGAACCGGTCGTAAATGTTGAATGCTCTTTGGGCAGGAAGTAGTCGCTGGTGTTGCTCAACTTGCTGATACCGAACTGGCCGCGTAATGTCAGGTCAGGGATGATTTTCCAATCGATAGAGAAATTGTTGGTCAATGTCTCGTGACCAGACTTATTGATAATGTTAAGCTCTGCGTCATAAAGGGGATTGGCACGTCCTAAACCCTGAGAAGAACCAAGGAAAGGCTCAAATCTGTCGCGGAGTGCGCCTGTCTCATCGTAGGGGATATCATAGGGCTGCTGTGCAACATAGTTGCTGAATGAGCCGTATTTGCTCTCGTTTGAATTAACAAGACCGATGGTTGTGTAGTTCTTGAACTTAATGTTCTTCAGGGTGTAAACCAACTGGATGCTACCATTGAAAGAACGACGGTTAGAACCCTTCATGGCACCCTCTGTGTCCTTGTAATTAGCACTGGCAGCCCAACGGAACTCGTTGCTACCACCTTCAAGACGGATATTGTAGTGCGAACCTACGCCTGTGCGGATAGGCTTGGCAATCCAGTCTGTTGTGGCTCCGCTGAGGACATTACGCAGTTTTGTGTTGTAATGCTCCTGGAAACTGAAGTCATTCTTAGGATTGGTTCCAGAGTACAAACCTAGTCTGTTCTCCAACTCCAACTTCTCCTTGGCGTTCAGATAGTCATAGCTTGAGAGGTCTGGTGCCTCGATGTCAATTCCAACCTCAGCCTGGATGCGCAACTTGCCGGCTTCGGGCTGACGGGTGGTAACAACGATCACACCATTTGATCCGCGTGAACCGTAGATGGCTGTTGCGGCAGCATCCTTCAGGATGTTGATGCTCTCAATTTCCTCATCGTTGTAGTCCATCAACTTCTCCAAAGACATTTCGAATCCGTCCAATATAACCAAGGGTGTATTAACGGATGTGCTGGCTGAGGTGTTGAATTCAACAACGTTCATGGGCAGACTGGAATTACCACGGATGTTAATCTGAGGCAGGTTGTTGGGGTTGCTACCAGCCAGGTTGTTTACCTGGAAGTTCAGTGATGCATCAATTGACTTCAGTGTCTGCAGCAGGTTCTGGCTCTTGTGCAACTTCAGTTCTTCTTTGCTGATTGTAGAGACAGCACCAGTGTAGCTCTCGCGTGCCTTAGAGAAGATACCTGTAACCACCACGTCATGAAGGGTGTTGTTGTCCTTCATTACAACGTCTTTCGTCAGGTCCTTGCTTCCTGAAGCCAAAGATACCACTTCAGGCTTCATGCCTACATAGGTAAACTTCAGTTGACATGCATTTGTGGGCACTTTCAATGTGTAGTGACCCTTACTGTCGGTGATAGCCGTAGCATACCCGTTGCCAACGGTTACGGGAACGCCTACCAGCTCTTCGCCTTGTTCATCACGTACAGTACCGCTAACGGTTCTCTGCTTACCATCCGGAGCTTTCGTTACCTGCTCCTTGCTATTGCTTGTGCCTTGTGCATATGCACATGTACCCCATGGTACGAATGTCCAAAGGGCAAGTACAACAAGCAAGAGCTTTTTCAGTTCAATTGCTAATTTACTCATGGATTTAATAAAAAATAATATATAATGTATGTGTGTATTTTTCCAATAAATCTGCGCAAAGATACGAATAAAATGAATATGTGCAATAAAAATGCTTAAATTTAGATGAAATTTCTTAATATATTTAAATTTGTGTAATATTTGTTTGTATTTATCGGCAAACTGGCGTTTTTGTGGAATATTATTCTGCAATTTAACACTTCGCAAAGAAAAAATCCGGTCCCTAATGAATATAATTTTTCCTTTTTATGGGAATTTCGAGTGTTTTTTACGTTTTCTACGTCTGTCTTGGTCGGCTTACGCATGTTGATAATCTGTACTTAATAGCAATTTTGTGCGATATTTGGGAAACATTATGCGCATGAGCTGCATATTTTGCACCCGATTTTTTCAATGATTCCAGCGTAAAGGTGATGGATGACCGTTGTTCGAGGTATGCAATTGTCGCTCGATGTACCTTATTTGTGCAGTGCACTACCGACGAAGCGCTGGAAGATGCGGCCAATAGCTACGACGGGCTGCCCGTGACACCTTTCTTGGCGCCACGTTGATTTTTTTGTTTTCGATATTTATTTATACCTTTGCAGCAAACATGTCATAAATATGAAACTGAAGAAACGGAAAATAAAGTTTGCGGCTATATTCTTCATCTGTTGGTTGGCCTTTCTGGTTTTCCTTGTGGATGGAGTCTTGAAATTCCAGACATTGGTTGACTATTTCGGGTCCTATGCATTGGTGGAGATATGCTTATTGCTATTGGTTATTCTACCCACGTTGGCAGTTTACGGATTCACAAAAGAACGATTAATCGGAATTTACATGCTAAAAGACAAGAACCTCGTAGCAATACTTCTGGCTATACTTGCTGCTGCTTTGTATGCCATCAGCACGCCAGTTTCGAAGGTAATGCTCCAGACCGTTGCGCCAACAATGGTGGCAGCATTCCTGTATCTTGGAGCAGGCATCGGCATGGGAGCCATGATGCTTGTACGTAGCGGAAGGCACAGAACGACAGAGGAACGGCTGCACAGAAGTGATATACCATACGCTGTGGCCATGATAGTGCTCGACATTGCGGCACCTATCTTGATGATGTACGGCCTGAGAACGTGTTCAGCATCCAACACTTCTTTGCTCAATAATTTTGAGATTGTGGCAACGGCACTTATCGCCCTGCTGTTCTTTGGTGAAAGCGTGAAGCGCAAACTCTGGATAGCTATCATGCTGGTAACTACCGCCAGCATACTGCTTTCTTTGGAAGACGGCAACATGTCAGAAGCTTTATCCTTCTCACGAGGCTCACTGCTTGTGCTTGGTGCCACCATCTGTTGGGGATTGGAGAACAACTGCACTCGTCAGATAGCTGACCGTGACCCGATGGAGATAGTGACCGTCAAGGGCTTTGGTTCAGGATTGGGGGCATTGATGATAGCCGTCTGTGTAGGCAGTGAGTTTCCAACACTGCAGCACATCGCCATCATTCTGTTGCTGGGTTATGTGGCATACGGCCTGAGCATCTACTTCTACACCTATGCCCAGCGCACTATCGGAGCGGCAAAGACCAGTACCTACTATGCCCTGGCACCATTCATCGGTGCATTGTTGTCTATCTTATTGTTAGGCGAACCTGTCACCATAATATTCATAATTGCCTCAATCCTAATGGCTGCCGGCTGTTGGATTGCTGCAAAGTAAATTCCAATTTAACGACGGGATTACCCGCCAGTCCTATACGATGGAAACAGACGGTCACTTCTGCTATTACAGGGAAATTGTTTCTGCATACATCATTGAAGATTAAACACTATGAAAAAGATTATGATTATCGACGGAGGCCCAAGAAAGACATTCAATACGGCCTCAATGCTTAAGAAGTTTGCCGAAGGCGCAAGTTCTGTAAGTAATGACATCGAGGTTAAGACCGTGCGTTTGTATGGCCTTGACTATAAGGGTTGCATGTCATGTATGGCATGTAAAATCAGGGACAAGGTTTCTAATGTCTGCAAGTTCAAGGATGCCCTGACTCCTGTGCTGCAGGAAGTTGCTGAGGCAGACGGACTGGTGCTGGGCTCGCCCAACTATTTCGGAGAGATTACGGCACAGATGCGTGCGTTCCTCGAGCGGCTGGCCTTTGCCTGGCTCTCCTACAACGACCACAGTCTGACGGCACCGAAGCGAATGCCTGTTGTGCTCGTAGAGACCCAGAACGGCACCAAGGAGTTCAACAACTGCAACGGCTACGGCACGATGGAATACTGTATCACCCAAGCCCTCGGAGAACCTGAGAGACTGATTGCTTACAACACCTATCAGGTGAAGAACTACGACAACTACGAGTTGCGGGGATTCTCAGAGCCAGACAAGCGGAAGTATCGCGAGGAACATTGGGAGGAGGATTTGCAAAAGGCATTCGATGCTGGAAAGAGAATGGCGGAGAGTATTATGGGAAAAGAGATCTAATCTAAAATAGCCTTAGAAGGAGTCGCCGGGATAGTCTTTCAGCCCTCAATAGGTATAAAGTATATTTTGATAGCATGAGACAGGAGATGGATGCCAAGGATACCAATAGAGCCATAGCATTCGAATTGTGGACGAAGTCGCCTATGCCAATGGTGTCTATTACGAAGACCTTCGATATGACAAGGTTGTGTAAAGTAAGTTGTAGGTGCGGCATGAAATCCTTACTTTCGTGGGCAAGCTATCGCAAGGGATCGTTTTGGACTATTCCACCCATCTCTTTCTAATTATTCTGATTACATGACACTAACCTACATCTTCCATAGCGGCTTTGTGCTCGAAACAGAACAGTCCATCCTGGTGTTCGACTACTGGCTGGATCCCAGTGGTGTAATGGACAGCGTGCTACGGAGCGAGAAGCCCATGTATGTCTTCTCCAGCCACTTCCATGAAGACCATTTTACGAAGGAAATCTTTGAGTGGAAGAAGCAAAAATTGAATATAACATACATTCTCTCCAAGGACATCTGCAAACATCGGAGAGCCGGCAAAGAAGATGCTGATGTGTGGCTGGCCAAAGGTGGTACATGGTATGACGATAACATATCCGTATGGGCAATGGGCAGTACGGACAGCGGCGTGTCGTGGATTGTTGAGACAAAGGACAAGGCTGCGATTAAGCGAGTGCAGAGCCAAGCTTGCTTGGACTCTGCCGAGCGTGAGCAGACTCGACCAAAGGTCAAACGTATTTTCCATGCGGGCGACCTGAACAACTGGTATGCGAGATTCCTACAAGACGTTAAACCTGGCGAAACCATCTATAGTGAGGAATTCGGCGAGGAAATAGAACCGATTGCCCATGAGAAACAGTATCTGGGTGAACTGAAGGACATTCGTAAGATTACGGATAGTTTCGACTTAGTGATGTTTCCTGTTGACGGTCGTATCGGCAATGGTTACACCCTTGGAGGCCGACAGTTCATCGAGCGCTTCAAGGTTCGTCACTTTGCGCCGATGCACTTTGTAGCCAGCGGTTTCAGGTCAGCATGGCGCATGAAGGAATTCACCGATGAAAAAGGTATTCAGTTTTGGAAAATCAATAGGGAAGGAGAAACAATTGAAATCTGAGAACCGATCATCTTTGCCGCTTGCTTAGATTTTTTCTAAAGATACACATTCTCTCGAGAATATTCATTTTTTTCTCGAAAAAATGACTTTTCGCCGTCTTCTGCACAATTTTTCCAGCGATTTTTCATAGAAAAGCCTACATGCCTACACAAAATCGCGTAGAAGACCGATGGTTATCGGGATTTCTGCGTCCGCAAGCCTACACAAAGCCTACACGATGCTTACATAAGCCTACATGATTTTGGGACCAATTGGCTTACTTACAGAAACCATTTAGCCTGTTCGCAAAACGTATTCCTATTGACTGTTCTGAAATTCTCTAGAGAATTTTCTGCTAATCAACGTGCAAACGATTGCTATTCAACCTGAATACTGCAAAATTCTCTAGAGAATTTCTTTGCTTGCAGGAAGCATAAAACTTGAGAATGCGTTAACTGATTCTCGTTACCACGCTGTAAAACCCCAAAATCATGTAGGCTGATGTAGGCTTCGTGTAGGCTTCGTGTAGGCTTGAAAGAGCACGAAACGCGATAACCATCGGGGCTGAAAGGCAAAATCGTGTAGGCATGTAGGCTGAAAGGCCAATTTTGAAAAAAATGTCTCGCAAAAAGCCTGTGTTTATTCTCAAAGAAAAACCGAGAATAGGGCTTTACCAGATGTCCTCGGGCTCTATGGGGTTGTCATAGATTTCCTTGGCACACCACTCTAGATAGTCCATATACATCTCATATTTATCTGAATCCAATACAGACTTCAGACGCAGGTAATAGGATACGTCCGGTTCCAGTGTCTGACGTACCAGAATGTGGCGTAGATTGTTGGGACTTCCTGTACGGCAGGGACCGGCGCTGTTTTGGATACTCATCTCGCCTCTCATGCGGTTGTTGTTACGCATGTGCTTGTCAACCTCGATGTTGTGGAAGTCGTCATCTGTGTCAGGCTCGTAACCATAATTCTTGTCCGTTCCTGACTTGGTAAGGTCGATAGGGATGCCGGTAGGTGCCAGCCTTTCCTTGTCCGAGCCGAAGTAAAACTGCACAATACCACGGTCTCCGTTAGGAAGTACACGGTAGCGCAATTCATAGGTACCTTTGCGTGGCACAGGTGGTAGTTTGATGGTTATCTCGTAGTGACCAACAGCTTTCAGCTCGTCCTCTTGGTTGTTACACCAGTTGTATTTGTAAGCGTTCAGATATACAAACTTAGTGTCGTTGTTCATGTCCATATTATCCAAGTACTGGTATGTGGTATTAGGTGGGAAGTGAACAAATTGGTCGCGTGGATCCGCACTTTCCTTCTTGCGCAAATCATTGCTCATTGCCTCAGGGAAGAGACTCATGGCATCAAAGCGAATACGGCCCTTCGCCAGATTCTCGCGTACCTTGTCGGTATAAGACAAAGGCTTGTCAATGGCATAAATCATGCCGTTTACAGCTTGGTAGCTGAGTACATTTTCCGAATAGTTGTCTATATGATTACCCACTTTGTCCGGATCGCAGGACACCTCGTGATATGAACCTCTTCTGCCATTATCCAAGTTGGGGAAACGGTTCAGGAAAATGCCCTGGCTTTCTTTACTTTCGAATATCTTCAGCAGTCTGGGCTTTCCCATTGTAGTATAATACTCATATACTGGAATCGTAAGTATTCCGGTACTTTGGTCAAAGTCTTTCTCATTGACATGGAAGACTAGGCGGTTGGCTGCTATACGCATGGGAAGTATGTGGTAGGTGAACCACTGATTAAGCAGATTGTTGGGCGATGTCCAGTCCTCGTCTGTGGTAAATACGTCGTATTGGCTGAACTGTTTGTTGTCATATACCCACTGCTGTATATCTTTACAGGTAATATCTATAGGCTCTTTTCCTATTTCTTGGCGCCAAAAGTCGTCGGTCTCAGCAAATAGGGTGAAGCCATAGTAACGGTGTTGGGGTGCATATGCAGGTTCTTTATTTCCACCCTTGAAGGTCCATCCGACAGCCTGACCATCGAAGTCTGGGATAAGTCCCTTTAGGTACATTTCGCGGTACTTGTTGTCTTCAACTTTGCTGAGTGTATCTTTCAAACCGCATGCCAGTGCCAGGCGTGATGCCACAATAAAGCCCTCTTTCTTGTTGTCTATGATATCTGCCATAAGGTCTGCCATTGTTACATCCTTTGGGGCAATCACCTTTTCCATCTGGTGTAGCACACCATTGATGGCGGGGATATCGCGGTTCTGGTTGCTTATAGGGCAGTCGTAATTGATATACAGACTGTCGGGGTATTCGCTAACATATCGCACTGTCAACTTACGGTCTCTAAGGTTGCCAAGTTGCATCTCACCATTATTCTGCGTGGGGAATGTATAGGTCTCGTAACTTTGAAAGTCTCCGCCGTCTATGATGCTGTTGTATGCAATAATCATTCTGATAGAGTCAAGCAAGGCTGTGGTGGGGAATCCTTCCCAGGTAGGCTCTGTGATGAGGCCTTCTTCGCACAGGTCTTCCAGATACTTCTGAATAGCATCATTCGTAGGTGCGAAAACAGTGTAGTTACCTCGTGCTGTCAGCATTTGGTAAATTGACGACTGACTTATTTCACTGATTGGCGTATTCTTGAGCACATCCAGATATTCGGAGTAGGCATCGGCATGTTTTTCCATGTAGGAAACCAGTGTCTCCTCCTTAAATACGTAACGTGAGCTAACATCTACTTGTTCAGAGCATCCTACAACCATCATAACGGCTGTTACAAGGATACCGAAAAGATTGTACTTTTTCATTGTGTTTTTCTAAATCCAGGATTTTGAATTGTGTTTTGTGAATTAAGTGTTATTCTACCAAAGGACGTTGTTCTATTCCCATGATCTTTAGACGGTCAACATGATTCAACAGACGGGGGTAGAATTTATCCCAGTTCTGCTGGCTGTTGGGAGTCCATGCTTTCTCTGCTAAAGCCAATGCACGTGGGAATACCATGTACTGCATCTGAGCTTCTGTAGGGATACGCTCACACCAGATGTTACCTTGCATACCCTTTATCAGTTTCAACTGCTCTGCACTCAAGTCTGTGGGAACAATATCACCAGTATAGAGTTTCTTTAGGGTATTATTGTCCTGGGCATAGTCAAAGTAACAGAAGGTAAAGGGGCACAGAATCACCTCATTGCCACCTGTGGTAGAGCGCTGTACTACATCAGTGTGGTCACCACGCCACCAGTTTACGGTAGCAGACTTGCTGACGCCGCCTTCCAGAATCTCGTCCCAGCCAATAAGCTTCTTTCTGTTCTCGTTGAAGTATTTCTCCATGGTGCAGGTGAACCAAGACTGCAACTCAGCCTCGTCTTTTACACCCTGGTCTTTTATGCGTTGCTGGCAGTCTGGGCACTTCTTCCATGCCGAACGGTTTACCTCATCACCACCAATCTCTACATATTCGTAAGGGAAGAGTTCAAAGATTTCTTTGTAAACGTTGCGGCAGAACTCCAGAGATGTATCTTTTCCAACGCAGATAGGGTCACGTCCGTCTTTCGCACAGGAGAGCCAGGGGTAGCATTTGGTTGCAGCGTAACTGTGACCGGGTACGTCAAACTCAGGAACGATGTCTATACCTCTTACTAAGGCATATTCAATAATGTCTTTTACTTCTTCCTGTGTATAGAAACCACCATATTCCAATTTTCCGTTTCGTACACGTGTAAATTCGGATGTCATGGGAACAATCATACGTGGATTCTTGTCGTTCTTTGCAATTTCGTTACAGCGTCTGTCCCAATGTTCGTTTGCAGGATCACGGAATCCGCTGTCATCGGCAAGCAGGGGGTATTGCTTAATCTCCAGACGCCATCCCTGTGAGTCCACCAAATGCCAGTGGAACTTGCTGAACTTATACAGTGCCATCACGTCAAGGAATCGCTTTGTCTCTTCTACTGTGAAGAAATGGCGTACGGGGTCAAGCATCATGCCACGCCACTCAAAGTTGGGTGTATCCTTAATCTCAACGGCAGGTACTCTCCAGTCAACATAGGGCTGTAGGGTAGTGGCTTCTACCTGAATGGGTAGTAGCTGGCGCAGGGTGGCTATACCATGTATGATACCGCGATAGCTGGCTGCTTCAATCCGTATGCCGTTTGTCGATGAGGTCAGCTGATAGCCTTCAGCTCCTGCCTCACATTTGGGGTTCAGGCTCAGAATAATGTCTGCTTTGTTGCCTTTACGTATAGGCAGTTCATAACCTGTGCTGGGACGTAGTTTCTCCTGCAGATACGTTGCAGCAGGCAACAAACTCTTGTGATTATAGACTATGGTAGCATTGGGCTTCAGAACAAACGACCCCGCCTCCTCCATAATACTTGTTGGCTGTGGTATAACGTTAACTTCTGCCATCATGGAAAACGGCATAATAAGCATGAGCGACAATAATAGCTCTTTGTATGTTTTCATATAAAAGAAGAATAAATGTTAACTTTTTACACCGCAAAGATACAATAAATATTGTTTATTCCTTGTTTTTGCTTGGGATTTTTATATGCATGTGGAAGAAAAATATACATTTAGAACTCGTATCCAAGGTTTATAAAGAAACTGGGCTTTTTGGTATGATTACTGTAGCCGATTGTAGCACCCAGAGGCCCAAATATGGTATTGTAAAAATATGCGGCCTGTACGCCAAAGAGGACGCGGTTGTCAAAAAGCTCTTTCACTTTCTCTGCCTGTAAGCCACCGACCAAGCGGAGCAGCACGTAATGATTGTTGCCTATACGCTCCTGTGCCTGTAGTTGAGCGGCTACAAACTGTTTCTTTATAAACTCTATGTTGCTAATTCCGGCAAACGGCATCTGCTGGTCAACATAATGCCCGAACCAGTCTCCGCCTATGGTATTTCCAAAGAAGTGCGGAATGGAGTTGCCGAAGAGCAAACGACCGTAAACCATAGGTTGCAGGGTGAAACGCTTGCCTATGGTGAACGACATACGCCAGTTTGCACTGACATCATGCATACCGATAGTCTTGCCTGTTTTATTACCCGCCTCATCATATTCGTTCATCTTGAGAAAGTCGTTGGTTACGTAGGCATATTCAGCATAGAATCGAGCGCCTCGCGTGGGAAAGTACCAGTTGTCCTCGCTATTGTAGTTTACGCGTGCACGGTAACTAATGTAGTGTTGATTCTCGAGTATCAACTGTTTTGATGTTTCCGACTCCAGTTTGTTACGGTAGTGAACAAAATCCCAGCGTAGTCCCATTTGTAGATTGAAGTGGCGAAGGTCGAAGTTGAAAGGTAGAACCTCGGCCTGTGATTGTAGGTAACGGATGTTGTAGTCAAGGTCTCCATTGACGTACATGTCAACATCGTTTCTGCGGAATGTATAGCTGAGTGTGGGGCGGGTGAAACTGCGGGGATGAACGGTGAATTCTCCTCGTGCCATCATACGTTTGCCCAGTCGCAGGGTAATATCGGTGTTGATGGGGACGGCTGTCTTCATAGGGATATCCAGTCCCAACTGCACTGCGGCGTGCTCCTCTGTATCGTATCGTGCGCCTGCATGCAACTGCACAGATTTGCGGTTACCTGCCGACAGGACAACGCGTACGCCATTACCTTCTGGAATCAGATTGCATTCGGCTGTCTGGTAGAATAGGTCTATGCGCATAGATGTGGTGAGTTCCTGTGTCAGTTTTGCATCAATGCTGTCCGTCTTGTTTAGGTTGAATTTCTGACGCAGGAAGCGCTCGGCAGGCGCTGTCATGTTCTCGAAGGTATATCCAGTGACGTAATACTTTTCGGTCAGCACCTGTGGACGCAGGGGTTGCAGGATAGTGGGGCGGAATGATTCGTCAATTCCTATACGTTTCTTTAGGGCTATGATATCATCCCAATGGCTCATGGCAACTTCCTCGCCACGACGAATGAGCGTATCTATGGCAGCAGCTGTGAAACTGGCAGAGCCGTACCCTTTTGTGTTCACTTGCAGATGCAGGTCGGTAATGGCCAGGTTCTCTTCAACCTTGTTCTTACAGTTCACGTCAATTATTTGGCTGAGGATACTCATGGTGCCTCCTATGTCTTCGGCCATTTTAGGTGCGCCTTGTACGGTAACACCAATAATGATGTCCGCTCCCATCTCCTTGGCAATATCTGCCGGGTAGTTATTCTTCAGACCGCCATCCACCAGCACCATATCGCCTGTTCTGACGGGGGCAAAGGCTGCGGGAATGGACATGGATGCACGCATGGCTTGGGGTAGTCGTCCGCTGTGGAAATCCACCTCGCTATTATCGATGATATTTGTTGCCACGCAAGCAAAGGGAATACGGAGGTCGTGGGTGAAGTCAAGCGAATCTGTGTAGCCTGTGCAGAGTTGCTGGAATAGTTCTGCCAGATTCTTTCCTCTGATAATGCCGCCACCATTTATGTCGCGCTTGCCGATGGTTATGCCAGTTGTGTATACATAGGTGTTCTGTTTCTTGCGGTCGCCGAGGCTCTGGTTGCGCAGATTCTCCTTGTCTGTAATGACATAGCTCCAGTCTTGCTTTCGCACCATAGAGTCAAGTGCATTAGCATTGTATCCTATAGAGTAGAGTCCGCCAATGATGCTACCCATTGATGTTCCGGTAATGATATCAACGGGGATGCCTGCCTTCTCCAGTACCTTCAGTACGCCAATGTGCGCCATACCTTTAGCACCACCGCCACTGAGAACAATGGCAACACGTTTTCTGTGGATGTCAGTGCTGTCTTTCTGGGCATTTGTTACACCGCATACTAACATGGCAGCTATAAGCAGTAGAATCTTTTTCATATACATGTCATTCTTTGTCTTTCATTTCTTTCACCAAATTGGTGAACTGGTAGTTCTTAAGACCCCATAGGGGAGCAATCACGTATTCGGGAGGACTCTGGCTGACGAATCGTTCCAACACCAAGGTGGATGGCAGGTGAGAGATGTACTCCAGAACCAAGTCTATGTATTCCCGGGCTGTGGGGAGTGGCCAGGGATGCTGTAGGTATTCCTCTGCCAGAGCTGTACCTTTGATAACCTGCAGTTGATGCAGTTTCAGGGTGGTGAGGGGTAGGCGAGCTATCTCATCAGCCTGACGCATCAGTTCCTCCTTGCTTTCCCATGGGAAGCCCAGAATGATGTGAGCTCCTACGCGGATACCGCAGGCAGCGGTCTTCCGGATGATATCGGCAGAGAGGGCGAAGCTATGTCCCCGGTTGATGCGCCGCAGTGTCTCCTCGTTGGCACTCTCTATTCCATATTCCACAATTAGGAAGGTCCGACGGTTCAGTTCCGTCAGATATTCAAGTAGGGCAGGGGGCATACAGTCGGGACGTGTACCGATGACTAAACCCAGTACATCAGGTACTCGCAGAGCCTCCTCATAGAGTTCTTTCAGGTGTTCCAGTTCGCCGTAAGTGTTGGTATAAGCCTGAAAGTAGGCCAGATACTTCATGCTGGGGTACTTACGGGCAAAGAAACGTTTGCCTTCTTCCAATTGTTGGGTAATGCTCTTGGTCGGTTGGCAGTATGCAGGGTTAAAGGTCTGGTTATTGCAGAAGGTGCAACCGCCATAACCAACTGTGCCGTCCCTGTTGGGGCAGCTAAATCCTGCGTTGACGGATATCTTCTGTACCTTTGTTCCTAGTTGCTCTTGCAGCCAAGGCCCGAATTCAACGTATTTCATACCACAAAAATACATAAAAAGAGTGAAATGCCTTTTTTCGTATGTCTTTTTTTGGAAAAAAAAACGTACCTTTGGGGGCAAATATCCTATAACACATTATAAAACATACAAAAAACAGCATGAAGCGTTTATTATTTTTGATAGCTATTGTCTGCACATTTATCAGTGTTCGTGCTGCAGGCGAGATCCAGCTTACTGACCTCTGCCGCGGTACATATTATGCCAGACAGATTTATGGCGTTAACCCTCTGCTCGATGGCGAGAGTTATAGCCAGATGACGGACGGTGGAAAGAAGATTGTTCGTAAGAGCTTCCGTACAGGAGAGCAAACAGATGTTATTTTCGATGCGGATAACATAAAGACCCGTATTCAACTACCTCATATCGATGGTTACATTATGAGTCCCAACGAGCAGAACATCCTGCTGCGTACAGAGACCAAGAGCATCTATCGCCACAGTCGCACGGCTCAATATTATATATATAATGTAAAGAACCGTACCGTTGCCCGCTTGAGTGATGGCGGTCCTCAGGAAGTTCCTGTGTGGAGTAGAGACGGTAATATGGTGGCCTTTGTTCGCGAGGGTAACCTGTTCTTGGTGAAACTACTCTTCAACAATAGCGAGAGCCAGATTACTAAGGATGGCAAGTTCAATGAGGTGATAAACGGAAAACCAGACTGGGTGAACGAAGAAGAGTTCTCCTTTAACTGTGCCTTCGACTTCAACGAGGATAATACCATGATAGCATGGATACGTTATGACGAGTCGGAAGTTCCCATGTTCAGTTTCCCTTGGTATAAGGGGTTGAGGCCCGAACTCAAGCAATATGCCCAGTACCCAGGATCCTATGATTACAAATATCCTGTTGCAGGTGCCAAGAACAGCGTGGTTAGTGTACACAGTTTCGATATCAAGAGTCGTGTAATCCGTAAGATGCAGTTACCTATCCCTGCCGATGGCTATATACCACGCATCTTCTTTACCAAAGATCCCGAGAAGTTGCTTGTCCTGACCAATAACCGCCATCAGGATTGTCTTGATATTTATTTGGTTAATCCTCGCAGTACGGAGTGCCGCGTGATTGTACGTGAGCAGGCCGATAAGTATATTGCCGAGGAGGTTTATAAGAACTTCAAGGTGTTGGACGATGGCTTTATCATGATGAGCGAACGCAGTGGCTTCAATCACTTGTACCTGTACGATCTGACGGGTACTATGCGTCGTCAGCTGACAAAGGGTAACTTCGTTGTAACGGACTTTTACGGATATGATGCAAAGTCAGGAACAACCTACTATGCCAGTACCGAGGAGAGCCCGCTCTGTCGTGCCATTTACAAGTCCGATGCTAAGGGTAAGGTGGTAAAGTTGAGCCAGCAGCGTGGAACCAACAAAGCCACTTTCAGTCAGGGAATGCGTTATTACATGAATGTCTATAGTAATCTGAATACTCCTCCTGTTACCACACTGTGTGATGCCAGTGGCAAGATGCTGAAGACATTGGAGGATAATGCTGGACTGAAGAAGAAGCTCGCAGGGTTGAATCTTGGTGAGCGCAGGTTCTTTACCTTCAAGACACAGGATGGCATAGAACTGAATGGCTTTATGGTACTGCCTGTCAATTTCTCGGAAAGTAAGAAGTATCCTGTGATAATGCATCAGTATAGTGGTCCTGGCAGTCAGCAGGTTTTGGATAGTTGGAACGCTGGTAATATGGGCGGTTCACTTTACGAGCAGTACCTCTGTCAGCAGGGCTTTATCTGTGTATGTGTTGACGGAAGAGGAACAGGTGGTCGTGGCCGCGACTTTGAACAGTGTACCTACCTGAAGTTGGGACAGCTGGAGAGTCATGACCAGGTAGAGGCGGCTATTTATCTGGGTACTTTGCCATACGTAGATAAGAACCACATTGGTATTTGGGGATGGAGCTTTGGCGGTTTCAATACCCTGATGAGTATGAGTGAGGGACGTCCTGTTTTTGCTGCCGGTGTGGCCGTAGCACCTCCAACCGACTGGCGTTATTATGATACAGTCTATACCGAGCGTTATATGCGTACTCCCAACGAGAATGGAGCCGGTTATGATGTCAGTCCTATCGGACGTGCCAATCAGCTAAGTGGTCATTTGCTCATTTGCCAAGGTACGGCTGATGATAATGTGCATTATCGTAATGTTGCAGAATATACCGAAGCACTGGTTCAGGCCGATAAGGATTTCCGTCAGCTCACATACAC
>ODAJ014745093.1_pt1 | contig 15667 bp, 14 predicted proteins | sample 1539241 | NCBI WGS metagenome assembly ODAJ01 (sample SAMN02144231, study PRJEB22623) | gut metagenome | biome: sheep rumen | host: Ovis aries | place: New Zealand
CAAGGTAGAAGACGGTATTCTGACTATCGAACTGCCGAAAGTCCAGAAAGTAGAAGGCAAGACGACGAAACAGATTGAGATCAAGTAGTCAAAAGTCAAAAGTAGAAAGACAAAAGACGAAAGTTGAAAAAACGGCAACCGTAAGGCTGCCGTTTTTGTTGTTAGCTAAGCATCATAATGGCTTTCTCCAGTGCCGCAATAAGTGCATCCACATCGCTCTTGTCGTTATATAACCCGAACGACACACGCACCGTCCCCGGTACCCCCAGATCGTCTATCAGCGGTTCGGCGCAGTGGTGACCTGTGCGTACCGCCACGCCCTGCTGATCAAGCAATGTGCCTATATCAAACGGATGTATCAATCCCTCTGACTTCTGACGGCTGACTTCTGACGGCTGACGGCTGTATACATTGAAACTGATCACTCCGGCTTTTGGTTGTCCGGCGGCATACACTTTCACCCGTAACCCGTCACCCATAACCTGTATCCCCTTCAACCGCTCCTCGCAGTACTCCGTCAGTTCGCGCTCGTGCGCTTCAATCGTCTCTAAACCAACAGATTGCATATACTCTATCGCCTTGTGCAAAGCATAACTTCCCACGAAATTAGGGGTTCCGGCTTCGAACTTATAGGGCAACTCATTATATGTCGTACCGCTCCACCGCACGTGGTTGATCATCTCTCCCCCACCCTCATGCGGCGGCAGCTTCTCCAGCCACTCGCGTTTGCCGTACAGCACACCGATACCTGTCGGACCGTACATCTTATGCCCGGAGAACGCAAGGAAATCGCAATCCAGCGCCTGCACATCGACCTTCATATGCGGAACACTCTGCGCCCCGTCAATACACACCGGCACGCCTTTCTCGTGCGCCAGACGGATGATTTCTTCCACGGGATTGATGATTCCTAACACATTGCTCACATGCGCCACAGAGACCAGTTTCGTCTTTTCGTTCAGAAGCCCCTTGAAAGCCTCTATATCGAGCGTTTGGTCTGCCTGTAGGGGAATATGCCGCAGCACCGCTTTCTTGCGCGCACAGAGCATTTGCCAGGGTACGATGTTTGAGTGGTGCTCCACCGCAGAGACAATAATCTCATCGCCCTCATGCACGAACGCCTCGCCGAAAGAGAAAGCCAAGGCATTGATGCTGTCCGTCGTGCCTTTGGTGAAGATGATCTCGTCGGAACTTTGGGCACCGATGAACGCTGCCACAGCTTTTCGCGCCTCCTCGTGCTTCATCGTTGCTAACTGGCTCAGATGGTGCACGCCGCGGTGAATGTTGCTGTTCCAGTGTGTGTAAGCCTCCGTGATGGCATCTATCACCGCCTGCGGCTTCTGGCTCGTGGCGGCATTGTCAAGGTACACCAAGGGGCGCTTGTGTACCGTCTCGTTCAATATCGGGAAATCGTTTCTGTTCATCTATCGGAATTGTTTCTGTTGTTCCATATATTCGTATCCGTTCCGGAGAAGCAGTTGGCGTAGTTCTTCTTCCGTCCGGTCGTAGTAGCTGCATAAGTCCTCAAGCGACTCAAACTCCCCGTCCCGCAACAATCTGTTGATTACGGAGACGAGCATTTCAGGGTTTTGTGGCAGATGGTCTATCATTGTCATTCAAGTGCTTTAAGGTCTGTAATGGCTGTGCTCAAGAATCGATTGTGCATCGGTGTTCTCTAACAGCTGGTGCATCGTAACATCCTTATTATGAGCCATATAACTCTCTATTATCCGCCATCCGACCCAAGCGCCTAACCGTCCCGGCGAGTCTTGCGATACTTCGGAGGTGAATGGTCCGTCGTTCATGTATGAGGTCAGAACAAGTGCTTCGGTCTTGAACAGGTCGCGCTTATCCATCATCAGCCGCCATATATCGCGTTCGTTTGCGGTGCACCATTCCCATTGTTCGCGGCTGTAACCGATGACCTGCTCCTCTTTCTCGGAAGGCAGGACCTGATCAAGCAGAAACAGCATTTTGCCTTGGTAGATCATCTGGTCAAGCAGCCTGTTCTGAGTGCCGTTATATGGTATATTGCGGAAGAGAAAAGCACTGACAGCATCGCCCACGACACACTCTTTGCGCATCGTGATCTTCTGGTAGTTATACACCATCTGGTTATATACCGGATAGTCTGAGCCAAGATACATGTCCGCCCCGATGCCAATGATCTCGTCGCTTGGGAAATAGAGGGGTGACACATAGCCGGAGACGAAGAGATACACAGCAGGCACCGGCCATTCGGGGAAGAGATAGTGGATGCGGGTGAAGCCTTCGTCCAGTTCTTTCTGAATGAGCGATATGTCGGCGAAGAGCTGTTGCTCGTCGCGGTTGGTCTGGGCTATCCGGAGAGTGGTGTCCGCAAGAAAGCGTGGCAGGATAGCTGCCAGACTGTCCTTGTTAGGCAAACCTAACAGTTCGGACACAAAATAGGGTGTGAAATCCGGATAGCGGGTGTACAGCTGTTCCACGGAAGCGTCAATGTTGGTGGTGTCCACATGGATAAAGGCGCTGTCAAAACGCTCTATCCGTACATGTTGGGGCGTTAGTTCCGCGCCTTCGAAGATATCGCGCTTATGTCCGCAACTCGTCCAAAACAGGCAGAGTAGGGTAGTGGTTATGCAAAATAGGTGTTTCATTGTGCTGTAGTTATAATGCCGTCTTTAATCTCTATCACCCGGTCGCAGATAGCCGCCAGATCCTTGTCGTGGGTGACGATAAGGATCGTCTGGTGGTATTTGTCCCGCATCTCTAACAGCAGGCGGTGCAGATCGCGTTTGTTGGCTTCATCAAGGCTGCCGGAAGGCTCGTCTGCCAGAATGACGAGCGGAGACATCATCAACGCGCGCGCTGCGGCTACACGCTGTTTCTCGCCGCCGGAGAGCTGGTTGGGCTTATGATCCATCCGTTCCTGTAACCCCAGTTCGGTTAGCAGGCGGGTGGCGCGCGCACGTATGTCTGCATTCTTCTCACCGGCAATCATTCCGGGGATCATCACGTTCTCAAGGGCGGTGAACTCCGGTAGCAGCTGGTGGAACTGGAAGATAAAACCGAGGTGCCGGTTACGCCATTGTGCCAGCTCTTTCTCGCTCAGGGAGAAGACATCGGTCTTGTCGATGAGCACTTTCCCCTTGTCGGGTTTCTCCAATGTACCTATAATCTGGAGTAGGGTAGTCTTACCCGCTCCGGATTTGCCTACGATGGCTACTATCTCGCCTTTCTTGACCAGCAGATCAACGCCTTTGAGCACCTCTACCTCGCCAAAGGATTTATGTATGTCTTTTACTTCTATCATTCTTTTGAACCTTTCCTTGTTATTTACATCAGGCGGAAGTTGACAGGTATCGTATATTTGACGCGGATGGGCTTTCCCCGTCTCTTTCCCGGTTCCCATCTGTGCATGGCTTTGACAACCCGTACTGCCTCCTTGTCCAGCGAAGGGTCACCGCCGGAACGAAGAACCTCCACCTCTTCTATCTTGCCGTCTTTTGCTACCACAAACTGCACCACAACTTGTCCTTGTATTCCGTTCTCTTGGGCTATAATAGGGTATTTGACAGTATTGGACAGAAACTTTTTGAGTGCTTTTTCACCACCGGGAAACGAAGGCATCTGCATATATGGTTTGATTTTCTGCTTGGGGTGTTTGATCTTCTTGCCTTTCTCATTATAATAGGTTATTTGAGGCTTTGTTTCCTTCTCGCCAATGGATTCTGTGTATTGTATCTTACCCGATGGATAATAGCATTTGCGCGTGTAGAAAAACATTTCTGTACCATACTTGCTCATTTGGTAGGTCACATTTACTTCTTCTTTCGTTGTGCCGTCCGGATAAAGATATGTCTCCGATGCGATCCGGTTACGCGTGGTGTCATTGCTTTCGTCATGAACGAGTGTATATACCTCCATGTGTTCTACCGGGCCGTTGTCGTAGAAAAAGAGTTGCTTGCCTTTTTGCAGACCTGCTCCGTCGCCGCTTGCCACACGGTGCTGGATGGATATGAGGTGATTGGTCTCCCGTGAGAAATAACGGATGACAGCTATATTGTCCTCTTGATCTACGCGCTTGACTATGCCATAGAAACAAGCGTTTTCAGGGTCTGCCGTTTTCCACTCATTATTGACCCACAGAGTGTCTCCCTCTGTCCATTCAGCTGCTGCCGGTATTGTAGATAACAATAGCAGTGCGATAAGTAACTTTTTCATTGTCGGGCGATTTATGTTGTTAATCTTTGATCATCAATTGTCGGTCGCCGTTCTCCAACGGCGTGATTTTTATGTGGACTGTCTCTTCAGGTAACAGCGCATCGATCATCTCCGGCCACTCGATAAGACAATACTCTCCCGAGTAGAGATACTCTTCCGCTCCGAAATCCATCGCCTCGCGAATATCCTTGATCCGGTAGCAATCGAAATGGTAGATCTCCCGTCTGCCGGACGGGGTGGGGTAGTCATATACATTGACGATGGCAAAAGTCGGACTGTTGACGATGTCCTCTGAGCCTAAGTCGGCGCATAGTTGGCGGATGAAGGTGGTCTTGCCTGCACCCATCGGACCGTCGAAGGCGAAAACCCTGCCGGGCGTCCGGTCGAGTATATCCGTGGTCTTGACTACCTGGCCTTCGTTGTTGAGGAGAAAAATCTCCTTGTTATCATTTAATTTTATCGTATAAGTTCTCATGACGCTTACAAATATTCAATTCTCAGAGGGTTAATTGTGCCGATAATTGTTCGTAAATGGCTGAACCTCTTCGTTTTCCGAGTAAATTCTGCCATTCTTCTATCTTGGCGCTTCTAGCGCGCTGCAGTGACCCGAAATGAAGCAGTATTTTCTGCTTTGTGACTGTTCCAACTCCCTGTAAATCATCTAGTTGGCTCTTGATCTGCGCCTTGCTGCGTTTCTTTTTGTGGAACGTGATCGCAAATCGGTGCACCTCGTCTTGTATCTGTACCATCAGTCGGAAGACCTCGGAGGTGATAGGCATGTCAATCTGCTTGGGAGGGAAACCGAAGAGCAGTGTCTGGGTGCGGTGCTTGTCATCCTTCTTAAGTCCGGCAATTGGAATCTTAAGCCCCAGTTGGTCCTCTACGACTTCCCGTATAGCGTGCATCTGTCCGATACCTCCATCGGCGATGATCAGATCCGGCAAGCCGGCTTGTTCGTCAATCAGGTGCTGGTATCTTCTTCTTACTACCTCGCGCATGCTTGCGTAGTCATCTGCACCGATAACGGTCTTGATGTTAAACTTCTTATAGTCGCTCTTGCTTGGCTTGCCTTTCTTGAAAACAACACAGCCGGCTACGGCATTTTGCCCTTGGATATTCGAGTTGTCAAAACTGTCTATCCACATGGGCTTGTGGTCAATCTGCAGCATTTGCTGCAATTCTCCTAATATCCTCGTAGCCCTCTGATCCGGATTGAGTTTGTCAGACTGCTTGAGTCTGTCGAGTTTGTATTGGCGTACGTTCTGCTGAGCCAGTTCAAGAAGTTTCTTTTTATCCCCCGATATGGCAATGTTGAGATGTATATTTTCGTCGAATACATCGGGAATAAACGGCACTAAGACTTCTTTTGTCCGGCTGCCCAATTGTTCCCGTAATTCGATCATTCCCATCGCCAGCAACTCTTCCTTGCTCTCCTCCATCAGGCGGCGGTAGGAGATAGTCTGCCCCTGTACAATACTGCCGTTGTGTACATGCAGCATGGCTATGTAGATCGTGTTGTCCTGTTCTTCGTAGCCGAATACATCGAGGTCTTGTATCGATGAATTCGAGATAATTGTCTTGCTGCAGAACTGGTTTAGCAGCTCCAGTTTGCGTTTGATTTCACCGGCTTTTTCGTACTCCATTTCCGAAGCGTAGTGAGCCATCTCTTGCTCTAATTGTCCGATGATTTCCTGCGCATCTCCTTTGATGATCTTTCTGGCGGCTGTCACCCATTCCCGGTATTCTTCTCTGTTGTACCCTTCGCAGATACCTCCGCATGTCTTGATGTGATATTTAAGACACACTTTGTATTTGTTTTTCTCGATGCCTTCGGCGGTAATCGGCATATTACAGGTACGGATGGGATAAAGCTTGTGCAGCAGTTCGATCACCAGATCTACGGTGTTGCCGAAACTGTAAGGACCGTAGTATTCGCCTGCCGACTTGACGATGGTTCTTGTTTTGAATATCCTGGGAAACGGCTCGCGTGTGATACAGATCGACGGATATGATTTGCCGTCCTTGAGCAGGATATTGTAGTGCGGCTGGTACTGCTTGATCAGGTTGTTCTCCAGCAGGAAGGCGTCTTGTTCGCTTTCCACCACCACATAGCGTATGTCGCGGATATGGGCTACCAGCTGTCTTGTCTTGCTGCTCTGGTTGTCCTTCTGGAAATAACTGTTCACCCGTCTATGCAGGTCTTTCGCCTTACCCACATAGATGATCACCCCCTCGTCGTTGAAGTATTGATATACTCCCGGTTGGTGAGGTATCTGCTTCAGGAGCGCGTTAATATGTTCGCTACGCTCATTCATTCACTTCTATTCCAAGCAGTGTTGTCACTTCGTCTGCTTCGTTTAGTACAGCTCTGCCGTTCAGTCCCTTCAGTTCGATAAGGAAATTGACATACACTTTCTTGACTCCCATTTTGCGCACTAAGGCGATGGCGGCTGCCATAGTGCCTCCGGTTGCTAACAGGTCGTCATGGATTAGGACTGTATCTTCAGCTCCGATAGCGTCTTTGTGTATCTGTATGGTGTCTTTGCCATACTCTTTGTTATAGCTTATCTCTACCGTTTCTGCAGGCAGTTTTCCCGGTTTGCGGATAGGTACAAATCCCGCATTCAGTTCCATCGCTACCGCAGGCGCTATAATAAACCCGCGAGACTCTATACCGAGCACTTTGGTGACACCCTTGCTGCTGTATAGATCTACCATCCGGTCTCTGAACCATTTGAGACAATCAGGGTTCTGCAGTGCCGTAGTGATATCTTTGAACTGTATTCCTTTGACAGGGAAGTCCGGCACATTACGGATATTTCTGATTACTTCTTGAGCGGTCATCTTCATTTACTATTTGGCCATTTACTATTTAATCATTTATTTTGTTGCCTTGCTCTATGTTCCACGTGAAACATTTATGCTTATCTTCCCATCATTACTAACAGGACGCTTATGTCGTTGGGGCTTACGCCCGGTATCCGGCTTGCCTCTCCTATGTTTGTAGGGTGGAGGCGGTTGAGTTTCTGCCGCGCTTCAGTGGACAGAGATTGCAGTTGGGAGTAGTCGTAGTCTTCGGGCAGGTGTATTTGTTCCAGACGTTGCAGTTTGTCGGCTGCTTGTTTTTCTCTTAGGATATATCCTTCGTATTTGATGCTGATTTCTGTCTCTTCGATAACCTCCTCGCTCATGGTGGAAATGGCTTCTTTGAGAGCCGGAACGGCTTCGGCAAGGTTGTGGATACTGATCTGCGGACGGGTGATCAGATCGCGTATTTTGCAACTATGTTGCAACCCTCCCGTTCCTTGTCCTTCCAACCATGTGTTGATATCCTCTGCTTTGACCATTGTGGAGGATAGAAAGCCGGTTAGGGAAGAGATCATTTGCTGCTTGGTGTCATAGATCTCTTTGCGCTCAGGCGACACTAATCCCAATTCGTACCCGCGTGCGGTGAGGCGCTCGTCTGCGTTGTCCTGGCGGAGGAGTATACGGTGTTCGGCGCGTGAGGTGAACATTCTGTAGGGCTCATCTACGCCTTTGCATACCAGATCGTCAATCAGCACGCCTATGTAACTCTCGTCGCGTTTCATCACAAACTCCGGCAGCCCGTGGATGGTTTGGTGTGCGTTGATGCCTGCCACCAAGCCTTGTCCTGCGGCTTCTTCGTATCCTGTAGTACCGTTGATCTGTCCGGCAAAAAAGAGATTTTTAATCTCTTTGGTCTCCAGCGAGTGGTGCAGTTGGGTGGGGTCGAAGAAGTCATACTCGATGGCGTACCCCGGCCGGTACATTACCACGTGTTCGAGTCCGCGGATGGTTCTCAGGCCGGACAACTGTACCTGCCACGGGAGGGACGATGAGAAGCCGTTGACATAATACTCGTTGCTGTCAACGCCCTCCGGCTCCAAGAATAGTTGGTGCGCCTCTTTGTCGGCAAAGGTGACGATCTTGGTCTCAATGCTCGGACAATAACGTGGACCTATGCTCTTGATTTGTCCGTTGAAAAGGGGCGAATCGGCAAGTCCTTGACGCAGTGTGTCGTGTGTCAGAGGATTGGTATAGGTGATCCAACAGGACATCTGCTTGAGTTCGCGGTGCACGGACGGCAGATAGGAGAAGTGGTGCCAATCGCTGTCGCCCAATTGCTCTGTAAGCTCGTTGAAATCGATGCTTCTTTTATCTATGCGTGCCGGTGTTCCTGTCTTCATCCGGTCGGTTCTGAAGCCAAGAGACTTGAGTTGTTCGGTTAGTCCGAAAGAGGCGTTCTCGGCAATGCGTCCTCCGATGAGTTGAGTGTGGCCGATGTGCATCAGACCGTTGAGAAAAGTGCCGTTGGTAAGTACAACTGCTTTCGATTTCATCGATATTCCGAGGGCAGTCTTCACACCTTGCACTTGTTTGTCCTTGATGATGAGTTCGGTTACTGTGTCTTGCCAGATAAAGAGGTTGGGCGTGTTGCTGAGTGTCTCTACCCAGGCTTCGATAAACCGTTTGCGGTCGCTTTGGCTTCGAGGGCTCCACATGGCAGCCCCTTTGCTGCGGTTGAGCATGCGGAACTGGATAGCTGTTTTGTCGGTGACTTCGCCCATTTTGCCACCTAAGGCATCTATTTCCCGTACTATCTGTCCTTTGGCTATTCCGCCCACGGCAGGATTGCAGCTCATCTGGCCTATCTTGTTCATGTCCATGGTGATGAGCAGTGTCTTGCTGCCGAGGCGCGCAGCTGCGTGCGCCGCTTCACAGCCGGCGTGCCCTGCGCCGACTACAATAACGTCATATGTGAACTCGTTTTCTATCATTATATGTTCTTTCTGCTTTTATAGTGCCATCTGTTTTCACCGCTGAAAGTGGCTTTGCCGACAGTCTTGAAATGCGGCGTGTAGGCATTCTCAAGGTGGTTTTGGTAGGTCACCTCCCCGGTGTCGGGATCGATGAGCACACCGATGATGTCAAACCGCGGTGTCTTCTCCACCTTGTGATACTTGATATAGGCGTTTGCAGCGGCTATGATGCGCCTTTTCTTGTCCTCATTGACATATTCTTCGGGAAGCTTGTTGCTAAAGGCCGTAGTGCGTCCTTTTACCTCCACAAAGACTATTTCTTTCTTGTTCTCGGCAATGATATCCACTTCCAGGTGTCCCATCCGCCAGTTATGTTCAAGGATCTTGTATCCTTTGTGCCGGAGTATGTCGGTGGCGGTTTCCTCTCCTCGTATTCCTATGGGGTTGGTGACAAACATGGTTTATCTCATTCTTTCGGCTCCGGCGGCGTCAAGGCGGAGCATGATAAACAGCAGCAGGGTAAATCCCCAGAGCGAACTTCCTCCATAGGAGAAGAACGGCAACGGGATACCGATGACAGGCAGTACTCCCAAGACCATTCCGATGTTGATGATCAGGTGGAGGAGGAATATGGACGCCACCGAGTAGGCATAGATGCGAGAGAAGTTATCTCGCTGTCTTTCAGCCAGTTGTATCAGTCTCAGTATGAATATCAGATAGACGATCAGTACTGCAGAGGTGCCGATGAACCCCCATTCCTCCCCTACGGTGGTAAAGATGAAGTCGGTTGCCTGTTCGGGCACGAATTTCATCTGTGTCTGTGTGCCTTGCAGATAGCCTTTGCCAGTGAGTCCTCCGGAGCCGATGGCTATGCGTGCCTGGTTGACGTTATATCCGACACCGTTGGGGTCTTCGATCATTCCCAGCAGCAGTTCTATACGTTTGCGCTGGTGGGTTTGCAGCACTTTGTTGAAAGCTATGTCGCAGATATTGGTATAGGCGGTGCTGGCGAGCAGGAAGAGTCCTACAATGACCAGCGAGGGGTTGCGTTTGTACAGATTGGCGCCGATGAGATAGACGCTCAGCAGCGATACTACGGCTATGCCTACCCAGTTGAAGTTGACGGGAATCCAGATATTCAGGATCAGGCAGAAGCCGTACACAAGGGCGATGGCGGAGGTGACGATTATTTTCTCGGTGGTGTGGCGGTTCTCCTGCAGGAGGAAGAACACGCCGATGACGGTCAGCAATGCCATGCAGACGACTATTCCCATCGAACCGGTGCCGAGAGGTACGGGTGTGGCGTTATATTTGACGGCAATGATAAACAGCGCTATCGCCGCCACGCCGCATAGGAGTACGTAGCCGCTCATTCCCTGCCGGTAGAAGACGAGGAAGAATGCGGCGAAGATCAGTGCCGAACCTGTTTCCTTCTCCCATATCATGATGATTGCCATGGGTATGCCGATGATCAGGAGCGGCGTGATGAGGTCTCTCCAGCTACGCACCTTGAACTCGTATTGCCCCATGAATTTGGCGATAGCCAGGGCGGTGGTCAGTTTGGCGAACTCGGCAGGCTGCAGGCGGAAGGATCCGAGTGCTATCCAGCTGTAGGAGCCTTTGATACCTCCCGGAGGTGACAGAAAGCGGGTAGCTATCAATGCCAGGATCATGGCTCCGTAGAGGAAGTAGGCGGAGGTGTCGTATATCTTGTGGTCTAGGGTCAGGACGACTACGGCAAGGAGCATGGCTCCGCCCAGCCAGATGAGTTGTTTGCCGGCGTAGGTGCCGAAGTCGATAAAGGTCTCCTGGTCATAGGTATGCGAAGCACCGGCGATATTCACCCATCCGAAGACACACAGTGCCACGTACAGAAAGACTGTCACCCAGTCGATGTTATGTAGAATGTTACTGTTTCGTTGCATTGAGTTGGATAGTGCTTGAGGTGGTCATTCGGTGGAAGAGGTCGGTGTGTTCGATCTCGCCTTTGAGGTAGTATTCGATCATCAGTGTAGCGATCGGCACAGCCCATGTAGCGCCGTAGCCGGCATTCTCTACCACGACAGCGACGGCTATCTTTGGATCGTCTTTGGGTGCGAAACCGATGAAGATGGAGTGGTCTCTTCCCCGGCTGTTCTGCGCCGTACCGGTTTTGCCGCACAGTTCGACATCATTCACCGTATATCGTTTACCGGTACCGTTGGTCATCACGCGTGCCATTCCCGTTTTGACCAGCCGGAAGTCGTGTTGGTCAATCGAGGTGCGGTGGATCCGCGATTTCATCGAGTCGTTGCGGTTGAGGTGCGGGGTGATGTAATATCCTTCGTTGGCGATGGTGGCGGCTTGGTTGGCGAGTTGGAGCGGGGTAGCGAGTATCTCGCCCTGTCCGATGCTCAGCGAGCGGATTGTGGCAGCCACCCAGCCTGTTTTGCCGTACATGCGGTCATAGAACTCTTCGGACGGGATGTTACCCCGCACTTGGGGGTAGATATCCGAGTCCTCGAACCGTGCGCCGAGACCGAACTGCATTACGTTTTCTCTCCATTGGTGGTATCGTTCGTGCACTTTGGCGCGGTTCTTGCCGTTGTTGGTGCCTTTCTGTATATAGTCATGGAAGGCGTTCCAGAAATAGGGGTTGCAGCTCTGCTCTATGCCGTTGATGAGTGTAACGGGAGAGCCGTGCGAGTGGGTGCACTTGATCGGTGTACTGGCTGTACCGTTGCAGGTGTATTGGGTGTTTTGGGTGATGATATGGTCTCCCAGGCAGACGAGTGCCTGTACGGTCTTGAACGTGGAGCCGGGAGGGTAGGCAGCCTGTGTAGCGCGGTTGAGGAGTGGTTTGGTGGGGTCGTGCAGCAGTTTGAGGTAGTTCTTCGAGCGGTCTTTGCCCACCAGCAGTTGCGGATCCCAGGTCGGGTTGGAGGCGAGGGCTAGGATCTCTCCCGTGGACGGCTCGATAGCCACGATGCTGCCCAGTTTGCCGTGCAGGAGCTGTTCAGCCACCTGCTGGAGCTTGATATCGATTGTCAGGTGCAGATCTTCTCCCGCTTCGGCAGGTACGTCTTCTGCGCCGTCGTTGTAGTGTCCTTTGATCCGTCCTCTGGAGTCGCGCAGCATTTTCTTGATGCCTTTCTTGCCGCGCAGCGCTTTCTCGTAGGTGCGTTCAATGCCGTCTCTTCCCGAGTAGTCGCCGGGTACGTAATAGCTGTCGGCATTGATGTCGTCCCAGTTCACTTCCCCCACGCTGCCCAATATATGTGCCGCTTCGTGGCAGTTGTAGCTGCGGATGGTACGGTTGCGTATCTCCACTCCGCGGAAGAGGTGCAGCCGTTCCTGCAGACGGGCGATGTCCTCTTTCTGCAGTTGGGACATGAACACCTGCTGGGTGTAGGTTGACCAGCCGGGGTTCTTGCGGGTGTCTTTGAGTGCTTCCATGCGTTCGTCGAACATCTGGCGGTCGATGCCGATGGTTTGGCAGAAAGCGAGGGTGTCAAAATCCTTGGACATCTCCCGCATGGTCATGAGGATTTCGTAGATGGGCTGGTTATAGACGAGCAGTGAGTCGTTGCGGTCGTAGATCATCCCCCGTGCGGGATAGATGGTCTGCCTGACGATGGCGTTTCCTTCGGCTTTGCTGCCGATGGTCTGGTCTATTACCTGCAGGTGGAAGAGCAGTAACAGATAGAACACTACCACACCGATGGCAATGCCGCTGATGACATATTGTCGCTTGTAGTAGTTATCGTTTATCATTTCTTCCGCATAAACACGTATCCAAAGACCAGACCGAAGGTGATGGTGCTGCTGACGAGTATCTGTCCGAGTGTGAAAAGGAGGTTATAGAACCAGTTGGTAAGGACAAAAACCATCACATGATGGATCAGAATGAGCACGGCAGAGTAGATGGCGAAAGTCATGTTACTCATCACGCTGAGGTCGATCTCGTCGGTGAGACGTTCGCTTTCCGCCACCATCCGTTTGATCATGTACGGCCGGATGAACATCAGCAGGGTGCAAGCCGCCATGTGTACGCCGGGGCTGTTGGAGAAGGCGTCCATCATCATTCCTGCGAGTGCGCCGATGATCAGTTCTGCCCAGTTGGGAAGGGTGACAGGCATCATCAGCAGACACACTATATACAGATAGGGGTGACACAACCCGCTGATATGCAGGTTGTTGATCAGTAGTATCTGCAACAGGAAGATGACTACAAACTGTATGAATTGCTTAATCCATTTCACGTTTCAGTTGTTCCAGTTCGGTGTTGGCTATGTTGTTGTCGATCACTTGTACATAGCTCAGTTTGCTAAAGTCGGTGTACAGGAGTACGTCGATGGTCCACATGGCGTCTCCGTCTTTGATATAGGCTTTCTCCACCACTCCAACGGGCAGGTTTTCGGGGAAGGTGGTGCTCAGTCCGCTGGTCAGGATGATGTCTCCCGGTTGCACGTCCACGGACGACTCCACTTCGGTGAGCAGGGCGTGTTTCTCGTCTTTGCCGTCCCATTTGAGGGTGCCTAACTTGCTGTTTTTCTGCAGCCGGCAGCTCACGCCGAAGTTCAGGCTGGTGGTAACGGGTATCACGAGGGAGAAGTGTTTTCCCACGGTGCTCACTATTCCTACGATGCCGATAGGCCCTATCACGCCCATTTCGGCTTGTATGCCGTCCCGTTCGCCTTTGTTGATGGTCATGTAGTTTTTCATGCCCCCCATGTTCATCTGGATGACTTTGGCGGGGATGAACCGGTGTTGCAGGTTGGCGTAGCGGTATACGTTCTCCGACTCTTTGTACCGTTCGCGTTCGTTGGCGTAGAGTACGATCTGGTTGCGGAGCATGGCGTTCTCCTGTTGCAGTTGCTCGTTGGCCTCTTTGAGGTGGAAATAGCTGACGATATTGTTCTCCACTTCGTAATGCCAGGCAACGATGGAGTTGCATGTGGAGAGAACGGTGCTTTTGGGGTAGGCAGAGTTGTACACGATGAGCATAAACGCAGCAACCTCCAGTAGTATGAATACTATGAAGTTGCTGAATTTATGGATCAGTTGTAACAAGTTCTGCATACCGGGTGCCGCTTATCGGATCAGGAATCCGAAGTTGTTGACATTCTCCAGTGCGATAGCGGTACCGCGTGCCACGGCGTGGAGCGGATCTTCAGCTACGTGGAAGGGGATGGTGATCTTGTCGGTGAGGCGTTTTGCCAAGCCGTGGAGCAATGCTCCGCCGCCGGTGAGGTATATACCGCGGCGTACGATGTCGGCGTAGAGCTCCGACGGGGTAGCCTCCAGAGCCATGAGGATAGCCTGCTCGATCTTCACGATGCTCTTCTCCAGACAGTGGGCTATCTCCTGATAGCTTACCGGAACGGACATCGGCAGGGCGGTCACTTTGTTCGGACCCACCACGATGAAGTCTTCCGGCGCGTTTTCCAGTTCTGGAAGTGCCGAACCCACTTGTATCTTGATGCGTTCAGCCGTTGGCTCGTCGATACGCAGGTTGTGCATACGGCCCATATACTCGATGATATCCTGGTTGAGGTCGTTGCCCGCCACTTTGATAGACTTGTTGCTGACGATGCCGCCGAGCGAGATCACGGCGATCTCGGTTGTACCGCCGCCTATATCCACGATCATGCATCCCTCAGGGCTTTCGACATCGATACCTATACCGATTGCGGCTGCCATAGGTTCGTAGATCATGTATATGTCACGTCCGCCGGCGTGCTCCGAGCTGTCGCGTACGGCACGGATCTCCACTTCGGTACTGCCGGAGGGGATACAAACCACCATACGGATGGAGGGGGTGAACCAGCGGTTCTGCTTCGGAATCATGCGGATCATTCCGCGAATCATCATTTCGCAAGCGTAGAAATCGGCAATCACACCTTCACGGAGAGGGCGGATGGTGTTGATACGTGTACCGCCTTTACCGATCATTTGTTGTGCTTTTGTTCCTACGGCGACCATTTTGTTGCTTGAGTCGATAGCCACGACGGAAGGTTCGTCAATAACAATCTGGTTGTCGCACATAATAATGGTGTTCGCCGTACCTAAGTCAATCGCAATTTCTTGCGTAAAAGAAAATAGTCCCATATTTCAGTTTTTAAGTTAGTATATTCGGTGTTTGTTTTCTGTTTGTTTTCCTTTTGTTTCTTTTTGTTTTTTTGTTTCTTTGTTTCTTTTTGTATGTATGTCTGTACGCTCGTACTGCAAGGCGTGTATCCTATTAAATATAAGGAACATTTTTTATGCCTTTTAAGCGTAAAATACAAAAAACCGCACAAAATTACTACATTTTTCCCAAATATGCAAATAAAAAGGATATTTTCAGTCAAAATTTATCAAAAATGGAAGAAAAAAGCACCCTTTTCACCTCCCCAGAATGGTTTTCGTTAGGTTCCATCGAATGCTGATCGTATGCTGATCGAATGCTGATCGTATGCTGATCGTATGCTCCTCCTGACGTGACTATGCCAAAATGCCCCTATACGCCAATTATTTTTTCCCAATTGTACATCATCCACTTTTGTCCCATTTTTGGACAACCATTTTCCCCTCCATTAAATAGCATAGACCGCTATGCTGATAGAATAGCCAAATCTTAATAATCGGCAATTGTTTTTATGCATTTGAGTACGAATTGCCCCTTACTTTACTCTTACTTGCCTCTGGGATGCCTCTTACTT
>ODAJ012040688.1_pt1 | contig 15663 bp, 16 predicted proteins | sample 1539241 | NCBI WGS metagenome assembly ODAJ01 (sample SAMN02144231, study PRJEB22623) | gut metagenome | biome: sheep rumen | host: Ovis aries | place: New Zealand
AGCGCTATTTTTGTGCGCTTTTAAACGCCCTTTTTTATTGACTTGGTAAGGCATTGAGGGTATAGTTCATCTCACAGAACCGACATGTCAGCTAATCTGTAGATCAATTTTTCATCAAACCTTTTCCACGGACATATTCATTCAGTCTTATTCCGGAGGTAATAATATGAATTCGCAGGCCGCGATACTGAACGGCAGGTATCGGCTTACGGCACAGTTAGGCAGGGGAGGCTCCGGCAGGGTCTTCCTTGCCGAGGATATCCGAATAAAGAAAAAATGGGCGGTCAAGTTCATTCCCTTTGATACGCTGTCGGGGAGGGAGCTTGCCGGAAACGAGATAAGGTTCATGGAGAGCATGGATCATCCGGCCTTTCCCAGGATAGTAGACGCATTCCGTACAGAGGAAGGCTGCTATATCGTAAGCGATTATATTGACGGCAGGGATATGAGGGCATACCTGAAAGGCGAGCGGCTCCCCTTAAGGCTTAAATGTGAATACGCCCTCAGGGTGTTATCCGCCCTCAGGTATATGCATGAAAGAAAGCCGCCGGTGCTGTACCTTGATCTGAAGCCCGAAAACGTGATGATCACCGGGTCAGGAGAGATCAGGCTGGTCGATTTCGGCATAGCAAGGGGGCTCATGGAGAAGGGCGTTCCCTTCGGGACCAGGGGCTATGCCGCTCCCGAGCAGTATAAGGGGGGAGGAGAGGACCAGAGGAGTGATATCTTCGCCTTTGGCATGTTCTTCTATTATCTGCTGACACTCTGCGATCCGGTTGCGGATGCGGAAAAGCAGAGAGCGCTTATCAGAAACAACAATTCTGTGCCCAAAGGCATAAGAAGGATCATCTTAAGGTGCACCGCTCTGGATATGGATGGAAGGTACGCCGGCATAAGGAAGGTTGAACGGGAGCTCAGGAAATATCTGGGAAGGCCCAGACGCAGGATCATAAGGATCACGGCAGCCCTGCTGTCGTTCATGCTGCTCTTCCTGTTATTTTCCGCTGTAAGACGGTAGAAGGGGTTTGAGACTGGAGGACAAATTTGAAGAAAGGAAGAATAAAAAAGATAACAGCAGTAATCCTGGTGACGGCCGTTATGGCCGGAGGCCTTCCCCGGGGGGTAAATGCCGATATGAGCGGCCTGACCCTTTTCAACACCTATAATACCACAGGCACGAACGCAACTCTCAGGGAGGGGACCAGCTATCTTAAATATGGCTGCTCCCATCCCGATCAGGGCCTTCATTCGGAGATCTGTGACGGCTACAGGACCGGGAAGACTACCAGGCAGCATAATATGGAATGGGAGATAAACGGACGGTCCCACATCATTCTCTGCGATCTGACCGAAAGCAAGACCTACAACCTCGTATATGGGAGCGATACCGTTAATAAAGAGATTGCGATAGACCCAACACATAACTATTCGGTCATGATAGATTCCTACGGGGGGACCACTACCGTGACCTGTCCGACCTGCGGTTACGGGAAAAGCTTTAAGGGAAGCTATACGGTATATGTTGAGGCCTACGGCTCGAATGCCGCGGGGATAAGGACCCAGCCATCATCGGTAAGCGTCAACTGCGGTGAAACGGCGGCCTTTTCCATATCCGGAGTGAACATCGCGGCCTATCAGTGGCAGATCTGCCTGAACGGCAGCTGGAACAGCTTATCCGACGGAGCCTTCGGCAACGGCGGAGTCATTATATCGGGAAGCAGGTCGGACAGGCTGAAGCTTGAGAATCTGAGGACATATCTGAACGGGGTAAAGGTCAGGTGTGTGCTTACGGGGATGAACTATAATAATCTCAATTCAAATGAGGCGGCATTGAATGTAGTGGATAATACAGGCCCCTCCGTGATCGTGGAAAAAAGCACGGAGGAGACTACCGGCGGACCGGTGGTAGTGACTGTGAGCGCGTCGGACGGTGATTCGGGGCTTCCCGATGAGCCCTACTCCTTTGACGGAGGTATGAGCTACGGCGCTTCAAATACATTTTCCGTGACCGAAAACGGAACCATCGAGGTGGTCGTCAGGGACGCGGCCAATAATCCCACAAGGCAATCGGTCAGCATAGCAAACATTGTAAAGGCGGTCCCTGTACCCTCACCGTCGCCGCTGCCCGTTGAGGAGCCTTCACCGACACCCTCGCCCGTACCGACTGAGGAGCCTGCAAAGACGCCTGAGCCGACCAAAACACCTGAGCCGACTAAAACGCCTGAGCCGACAAAGACGCCGACTGCCCTTCCCGAGCCGGGGTCGACCGTCGTGCCAGTCATTACTCCTGTACCGACCTCCTCCCCGGGGCAGTCATCAGGAACGGTATTTCCCGCTGTGACGGCAACGCCTACTTTGGCGCCCACGAAGGCACCTACGGCGGTACCTACCAAAGCACCCACGGCAGTACCCACGAAGGCACCCACGGCGGTACCCACGAAGGCGCCTACGGCGGTACCTACCAAGGCGCCGACTAAAACACCTACAAAAACACCCACAAAAACACCTACCAAAACGCCTACTAAAACGCCTACTAAAACACCGACCAAAACACCTACAGAGCCGCCGGAGGGCCCTGTCACGCCAACGGTCATAATCACCCAGCCGGAGATAGTGATCCCCACTCCGCTGCCTGATATCGGATCGGGAAATCCCTCCGGTACGATAACGGGGGGCTCTTCCGCGATCATTACTGTTCCTACAGCACAGCCTTCCCTTCCCTCAGGAGCCGGGGGCGGCAATGGGTCCGGCAATTCCTCCGGAAGCAATAACGGCGGCACGCCGTCTCCTGAGAAACCGGGTAAAACCGAAGAAAGGGAGGAAAGCGAGGAAAACGGAGAGGAGGAGCCCGATGAGGATGAGCCCCATGAGGATGAGCCTCAGGCCATAGAGGAGAGCTTTAAACCGCAGAGCCTTGAGGAGAATGATATAAGCATCATCACCGAGGAAATAGAGACCGCCCCCATGAAAAGGGAGTCAGGAAAGGTAGTGGCCATAAGCGGGGAGGTGGTCAGGAACGAAGGAACGCCCGTATATATGAAGGTCCTTCTTGGTGCTGCGGGATTACTCCTTTTGCTGCTCCTCCTCTTCATCCTGTTCCTTGGTGTTATCATCCTTTATGAGAAGGAGGGCGGAGATGATGATTACGGAGACGGAAAAAAGAAATACGGTATAGCCGGGATCTCATTTCTCCTTTACAGGGAAGGCGTGTGGCGCTTCGGGCTGAAGGAAGAGGCATATGAGCTTGCTCCGCTCACCATAAGATACGGGCCGGTATTTGCGGCAATCTTTGAGGGCTGGGATATTGAGATAGGCATAAAGCCCTCGGATGAGGATGAGACAGTCAGGGTGGAAAAAATGGTCGTATACCAGAACGCGGTGCTGAAATGAGGGATAGAAAAGGTAAAAGGCATATTTCCCCGATCCCTGTCACGCTTCCCGCAATTCTTCTGATAATGCTGTGTATCATAACGTATATCCCGCGCAGGATTTATGCCGATGCAAAAGGTGACGGTAAGACCAGTAAGGATAAAATGGATGTTGAAATACTCAGGGACGACGGCTTAAGAGTGCTTACGGGAGAGGACAGCGTCTATTACTGCAATATGGGACTTCTGTTCATCCTGCATGGCGCGGAAGCGGGATATTATGAATATTCACTCACCCGTGAGCCGGATAAGGGCTCAAGCGGATACAGAAGAATGACCGGGGACTCCTTCAGGCTTGCAAAGAGGGATCCCGGCAGCGGAAACCGCATCTGGCGGTTGAGCTTCAGGCAGCTGGACGGCTCACATAACGTTGTGAGCCGTTCAGGGACCTTCCTGATAAGATTTGATACCAAAAAGCCCGTGGCCGGGCTGAGCTTTGAGAAAAAGGGGCCCTTTGAGGATCCTGTAGTGATAAGGCTTAGCCTTAAGGATCATGGCAGCGGTCTTAAATATGCAGAATTAAGACAGGAAGGCGAGCTGCTTTACCGGAACAATTTCAGCGGCATCGACCTGACGGAGAATGATAAGGAGGTCCTGATCCTCAGGCGAAGGAGGGAGCTTTCGGGTAAAGAGCTCAGGCTGTTTGTTTTAGACCGGGCAGGGAATGATAGGCTTGTTGAATGCTCTTTCCCTCAGACCGAAGTGACAGACAGCCTCCGGGCAGGCCCGGTCTTATATGCCCTAAAAGCCCTGAGCGGAGGACAAAAGCCCGGTAATGACACTATCCTTGCAGGAATAATCGTTGCTTTATTGATGCTTACCGGCCTTTTCGGGGAGCTCGTCAGGTACTGCCTGAAAAGGTATCCGCAGGAAAACAGATTATTGCCGGGAAACAGGGAATGAGATAAAATAGGAGAGGAAATGATACGTTCAGCAGGCTGAACGTATCGGCGCGAACTAAAGTTCGCACCTAAGCGCATGATCCGCAAGCGGATCAGTGCGGGAAAGGCAGGATCGTGTTCAAGGGTATAACAGGGGAAAGCGATGAAAGCATATTTTATTGATTATACTGGGACGATGGTTAAGGAGGATGAGCCCTATACCAGGGAGCTACTGGGATATTTCCTTTCACACAGCGACCTGCGTACTCCCAAAGAGGCGCTTTCAGTCGTCTGGGAAAAGATAAAGGAGATAGAGGCGGAAAGCTACGGGGATGCCTTTATCAAAAACGATGAAAAGGTAGACAGGATACTTGAGTACTGTGTACAGAACTACGGGCTGAAAGGCGATTTTGGTTATATTCATGAGGTATGGAGGAAAATATGGGTATATGCGCCTCTCTATGAGGACGTGAAGCCGTTTTTTGAGAGATCCGAATACCCGATCTATGTTCTTTCCAATGATGATCTGAGCTGTCTTGAGGAATCCATGAGGATAAAGGATCTGCATCCCGCGGGGATAGTGTCCGCCGAAACGGCAAGGGCCTGCAAGCCTCACAGGGCGATCTTTGAGAAGGCTCTTGAAATGGCAGGGATAGAAGCGCAGGATGCCGTGCATATAGGAGATTCGGTGGTGTCCGATGTGGAGGCCGCGGCGCTTATGGACATAAAGCCCGTGTATCTGTCGCGAAGCGGAGAAAGCCAGATCGAGGGTGTAAGGGTGATTCGTTCCCTGGACGAATTATAAAGCGGTAAGAAGCCGTTGAAAGACCGCCGGGTCGTGACCATAAATATCGGGTACCGCCTGTATGATATTCCTGTCACGGGAACCGGGACGGCAGTAACCCGGACGCTCACCGGAAAGAACGATTATACCGGAGATAATTTCTATATAAACGGCCAGAAACAGACCTTCGCTACCAAAGCGGAAGCAATGGATATGGCAAGAAGGCTGGATCAAAACGTCGCGGAGATCGGCTGGGCTGAGGTTTGCAAGATAAGAAATAATCGCTGAGACAAGCGGTGGATAGTAATAGCCCGGTTAACCCGGGTACATACAGAAACAGGGGCGGCTCTTCGGCCGCCCCTGTTTTGAATAATGATCAAAAAGGCTTATTTAACCTTTACCTGACATTTCGTACTGAGCTGCTTTCCCTTTTTATTCGGGGAGTTTGTGGTTACGGTTATGGTGGCGATGCCGCTGCTTATGGCTGTGATATTTCCGTCCGGCTCAACAATGGCGACAAGGGGATCGGAGCTTGTATAGGAAACGGTCGTATCAAAGGCGTTTGCGGGCTTTACGGTGGCTTTAAGCGCACTGGTTTCACCTACTGACATATTAAGCTTATTTGGTTTTACCGAGAGCTTTGATACACGAGTGGGTGCCTTGGTGGTCAGTGAAAAGCTGTAGGTTCCGGTGGAGTTTACCGGCTGTGCTTCGAGATAATAGGTTCCCGCGGGAAGGTCAGCTGAGGGCTTATTATTCTTCCACGGGGCGTACATGACTGTCATCTTATAACCGATGAGGCTTTTCTGGTCGGTGATCGTGGGCTGTTCTCCCTTTAATCCCAGATTCTGTTCGCCGTTATGAAGGCGAAAACTGCCGTTGCTTAAATCGTTTGTACCTGCGGACAGATAGAGGGTAGTCTTCTTAGTAACGGTAAATTTATACCAGTCCTTCTCATTAGAGGAATCCTCACTTATAAACGCACGGTATTTTTTACCGATCTCTATTTGTTTTGCGGTTTCCTTTTCGTTGTTAATGCCCCCAAGCTCCTCATCATACAAAAGCTCCTCGCCTGGATTGACAGCTACCGGAGTAAAATCAAGTACAAAGCGGTAGGTTGAATATTCGGGCTCGTATTCGTGGCTTTTGATAAACAAATGATAGGTTCCCGGGATAACATCAAGATAAGCGACCTCACCGCTTGTCATGGGAAGGGAGGGGCCGTTTGGATACCAGTCGAGCTTACCGTAATTGGTGGGACTGTCATTTTCCGTTATATTATAGTATAAGCCTTCTCCTTTATCCGAGAGGTTGGTAAGGGTAAGCCTTCCGGGAGCACCCACGGTAAATATATAAGAGGCGATATTCGTTTCGTTTGCCGTTCCCGTAGTTTCCTGACCAAATGTCAGCTGTGTGGGAGCATTGCTGTCGGTCAGAATATCTTCCCCGCAGGATCCGGTCTTTTTCTCAATATCCGATGCGGAGGCCACAGAGGGCACCCCGATGATCATAAAGGACGCGGTAAGCAGAACTGCAAGCCCGCGATTTAAAAGTGTTTTAAGCGTCATCTTGTTCCTCCTTTTTGATTCTTTACAGTTTATAATCATTCATACTGCGCCAATTTGCTTCATTTCTTATTATACACTTTTTTTCGTAGATTAACAGGAAACGAATATAGTTTTTGCGGTTTTTTACTTAATCCCTTTCCGATCAAGGTTGTGAGGGGATATGCTGATTATAAGAAAGTCCGAATCCTTGCGGCTGCAACCTACGAAAAATCTTTTATGTTTACTCAATATATATGATGTTGGGGTCAAAAGTACCTTTTGCCCCCAACTATGATGCACTGATCGCTTCGTTGCTTCGCAAGTCTACGCTCCGCTTCGGTCGGCGCTAAGCGGACGTCCACTGGACGTCCAGCGCCCCTTTCGCCTCTGGCAAGCTGGCTTGCCTCGGCTTCAGGGCTTTTGACCCTTACATCATCATAATAGAGGCTATTCATTTTTTTGTGGCTATTCTTGTTTTCTTTAGTATAATAATCGGGAACTGACATTATGCGGGATGACTGCAGGCCAATGAATCCGCAGGAACAGCTTCAGATCTTTAATCCGGAGGAGTCGGTAGATAACATTGGTCTTCGGATCGTGTATGGATGCATCAAAGATATATCATACAGCAACGCCATGAAGATGAATCACCTGATGCTCAGCTTTACACATGACGGATCTGCAGGCTAATACATTTTTTATGGAGCAGGATCCGAATGATTTCGTGCCTGCTCTGTTTGGTTTACGTGAACCATCCTGATGCGGAGTGCAAGGCAGTGATATTAACGCCAGGGGATATCGCGTGAGCAGACACATATTGCCTAAGGCAAAGTCTTTCTGCTGTTCCATCATTCTCTGCGCCTACTGAAGGAAGATGCTGCGGCATCAGCCGGCAGATGTTCGCGCAGTCCTCCCCATTTCGGTTATGTAAAGGTATTGCTTACATTCCCCGCTCCGGAAAGAGGGATAAGAGGATTTTATTACATGGAAAGCGTTTTATCAGGCACTTACGCAAATCTGCATCATGAAGAGCCGGAAGGAACAGACAGGCACACAGTCTTTACAGGCTATGACAGCTATCTGTTTCATGAAGGCACACACTATGAACTATATGGGAAACTCGGCGCTCATCAGGATATGGAAGACGGAGTCGCGGGAACCCGTTTTCTCGTATGGGCGCCGCATGCCGTATATGCATCCGTGATTACGGCAAAAACCTGCTGGGAAGACGAGAAGTGGATGCATCGCTGCCAATGGGATCATGGCGTGTGGGAGTGCTTTCTTCCCGGCGTCGGACCGGGTGACGCCTACCGCTATGTAATCACCGGCGCGGATGGAGTCAAGCGTTACAAATCAGATCCCTTTGCGTTCTGGTCTGAGAAGCGTCCGGCCAACGCCTCCATTGTGTGGGAACCTGATGCTTTTGAATGGAGCGACGGGGATTATCAGGCACAGCGCTGTCATTCGGCATTTCTGGAAAAACCTATGTCCATATATGAGGTGCATCTGGCAAGCTGGAAAAAAGAGTATCGGGATGAGGAAGATTATGACGGGTTTATGAATTACCGGAAGCTGGCAGACGAACTGGCTGAATATGTTAATTCCATCGGCTTTACCCACATTGAGCTGATCGGTATCTGTGAACATCCTCTCGATGAGTCATGGGGTTATCAGGTTACGGGTTACTATTCTCCGACATCCCGTTTTGGAACACCGGATGACTTCCGCTATTTCGTAAATACGATGCATCTGGCAGGAATCGGCGTCATTCTGGACTGGGTTCCGGCTCATTTTCCAAAGGATGAATTTGGGCTGGCTTCTTTTGATGGAACACCGCTTTATGAATACAGTGATCCGCTGCTTCGGGAGTTTTCCACATGGAAGACAATGGCCTTTGACCACGGCAGGCGTGAGGTGCGGTCTTTTCTCATTTCCAATGCCGTTTTCTGGATTCAGGAATACCATATTGACGCGATCCGGGTAGATGCGGTTGGCGCTATGCTTCATTATGATCTTGACCGTATCAGATGGCGTCCCAACATATATGGAGGCCGGCTGAACCTGGAAAGCCGGGCATTTCTGCAGCAGCTGAACTATGTGGTCTGCGGCAGGACCACCGGCTGCCTGATGGCCGAGGACTCTACGGTGGAGCAGGGGATAACCGAGGATGTGAGATACGGCGGTCTGGGCTTTACTTTCAAATGGAACATCGGCTGGATGTACGATACGCTGTACTATTACATGGCGCTTGATCCTTCGATACGAAGGTGGCATCACGAAACGCTGACACGCGTGGCGGATTATGCGTTTCAGGAAAATTTCATCCTGGAGCTGTGCCATGATGAGTGCTCGCACGATAAGGGCTCTATGGTGAACAAAGCTCCCGGAAGTGAAGCAGACCGCATGAAAGAACTCAAGTCCCTCTATACGTGGCAGTATACTCATCCGGGTAAAAAGCTGTTATTCATGGGACAGGAATTTGCAGTGGACCGGGAGTGGAACGTACGGGAGAGCATCGACTGGAAGCTGGCACAGAAACCTGCAAACCGTGATGTGACGCAGTGTGTCAAACGTCTGATCAGAGTATATAAAACATACCCCTGTCTTTATGCGGACAGCAAGAACCCGGCAACATTCGAGTGGGTAAACCGCAATGACGCGCGATGCAGTGTGATATCCTTTATCAGGAGAAATCCCTGGAACTATAATGGAGCGGTGCTGGCAGTGATCAGCTTCTCGCCGATGGAATATCCGGACTATAGAGTCGGTGTACCGACAGAAGGACCGTGCAGATGTGTCTTCTCGACATATGACCGCCTGCCTGGCGAAAAAAGCATCGATGATACCGGAACGCCTGATCTTCTTGAAACCGAAAACCATGCGTGTGATGGGTATCGTTATATGATCTCACTGCATCTGAGGCCGTTTGAGTCGGTCATTATCGAGATTCCGCAATCTGATTGAGAGGACTCTGCGGTTTAACGGATTCTTCCCGAATTACTATGTCAATCGCCTGTATTTTTTTCATCTCAGCACGGTCATCAACTGTGCTGCCAGCGTGAAGCATTTTGCGGACATGGACTTTCTGAAAAGGACCAATGTGGAAGGCGTGCGCAATCTTGCGGAGCTTTGTATTAAGAAAGGGGCACGGCTTATCCATGTGTCCACCAATTCCGTGGCGGGATCGTTGACCGGAGGATCAGGGGATGCCGTACTTCGCGAGAATACTCTCAATGTCGGACAGGAAGTAGAGTCAAACGGATATATTTATACCAAATATCTTGCGGAAGAACTGATTCTTAAGAAGATCAGGGAAGACGGTCTGGATGCGAAGATCATGCGTGTCGGGAACCTTATGAGCCGCTATAATGACGGAGATTCCATGTGTATAACACAAATAACGTGGAAATGGTATTAAGGCCATGTGGGATAACGGTATTCGGCTCGATATCGTCAGTGACGAGGAATTTGATGATGTTGGGGTCAAAAGGTTCCCAACAGACCTGTTGTAATAACCAGTAGTTTCAGTAAACCAGCACCTTGAAAACTTTACACAAATCGCGTAGTTGAGCAAAAAACAGAGATCACCATGGTATAATGGAGTTACCAAATACGAGAGGTGATTCCCTATGTCATTTCGAAAAAACAGCGCTCAGCAGATGTCCATCTTTGACAGCACGTTCGGTCTTACGGAAAGAGAGCAAAAGGCACTTGACCGATCCTGGGCAAAGATCTTTTCCGAGGACGTATTTCCCCAGATTGATGAGGAACGGTTTTCTGTTCTCTACTCCGATAAAGCATCACGTCCGAATACTCCGGTCAATGTCATCGTTGGAGCGTTGATCATCAAAGAGCTTTTCGCCATATCAGATGATGAGGTTGTTGACAATCTCATGCTGGATCCCCGGTATCAGATGGCGCTGCATACGTCCAGCTTTAAGGAGCAGCCCCTCAGTGACAAGAGCCTGTCCCGCTTCCGGATGCGCTGTTACAATTATGAGCGGCTTCATGGCATTGATCTTTATCATGACTGCGTCACAGGTCTGGCAGAAGCTTCCGCACGGATGATGGGGATCGACAAACGGATCCGCCGCATGGATTCCCTCATGGTTGAGGCCAACATCCGAAAGCTCAGCCGCATGGAATTGATCTACACCTGTATCGCAAAGCTGGTATCTTATCTCCATAAAACGGGGAAAGATGACCTGATCGGGCATATGGCTCATTATTATGATCCGGACGACTTCAACAGGGTTATCTATCATTGCAGTGATGTTGACGTAGAGGAACGGTTTGGTGTCCTGCTTTCCGATGCGGATCTTCTTCTGGAAAGATGCAGCGGTTCCTTTGAAGAAATCACGGAGTATCAACTGTTTGTCCGTTGCATTTCCGAGCAGACAGTTGTCGAGGACGGAAAGCGGAGGCTCCGGAAAAAAGCGGACGGAGGAATGGGCTCGGGAATTCTGCAAAACCCATCTGACCCGGATGCCACGTTCCGGGAAAAATCCGGAAGGAAACATCGGGGTTACGCGGGAAACATTGAAGAAAGCGTCGGGAAGAACGGATCGGTTGTCACGGATTACCAGTTCGATACGAACAACAAGAGCGACAGTGAATTCCTGAAAGATCATCTCGACCGCATCGGCCATCAGAATGAAAAAACCGTAATGATCACAGACGGTGCCTACAGCAGCGGGGAAAATGCTGAAGCAGCCGCAGCAAACAACATCGACCTGATCACAACAGACCTGACAGGAAGGGATGTCGATCCCATCATGGGCGCTTTCCAGTTCAGTGAGGACGGAACAAAAGTCACACGCTGCCCCGCAGGGAATTCGCCAAAGACCTGCTGGTATAACCAAAAAACAGGACAGATCCTCCTCTCCTTCAACCGGGATAAATGTGCAGGGTGCCCCTACCAGCAGAACTGCCGTCCCAAGATATTCAAAAAGGTAAGCAAGCTCAGCGTATCACTGAAGATGAAGAAACGGGCGATTGTCCAAAGCCGGATGCAGACAGAGGAATTCAAACTGTATAGCCGGCTCAGGAACGGGGTTGAAACAATCCCATCGTTATTGAAAAACCAATACGGAGTGAACCGAATGCCTGTCCGAGGTAAGATTCGATGTAAGTTCTTCTTCGGATGCAAAGTGGCTGCGTTGAACTTCCGAAAGCTCTTCCGATTCCGGCAGGGTTCAGGTAATTACGCCCTGAATCCCGCAGTAGGATGAAGAATAAGGGGAAGAGCCTCTCCGCGGGCAGTTATTAAGAGCATATCAGCACATCATTTCAAATCCGATCGCGATTTGTGTAAAGTTTTCAAGTTGCAGTGACAAGTAAACGAGTTTCAAACAGGGGTTTTGACCCTTACATCATTAATAATTGGATTAATTAAAGATTAATTTAGATTTTACCTTTTGATCATTGTGTTTTATTGGATTGCAGCAGGCTATGCTTTCATACTTTAACGCACTAAAGTTTTGCCGAATCAGTAAGGTTGTGATTTCCTCAGATCCTACTGGGTAATAGGTCGATTGGCTTGCCGATAAGATTTTATGGTCAATAATTTATAATCGAGTTTTTCATGGATGCCTTCCAGATATCTTGTCAGAAAGTCACTTTCATGAAATCCCAGCTGCGCCTGTATGCTGGATGGTGCACAGTGTGTTAACACAAAATCTGTCTTCCAGTGATTCTTTTCCAGTGTGGCCAGCCCGTGCTGCAGTTCTTCCTGGGAGGGCAGTTCCTCAGGCCACCAGGACAGTCCCCTGATCCGGTAGAAGATCTTCCCCTGCCGGCGCAGGTCTTCTGCTTTTTTCTTCCAGTCCGGATCGGTTGCATCAAGGATACCGTGAAAGATGTCCTGGGATCTGGCACCTCCGAATGCGAATATTTTCACTCCGTCAATTTCATACATCTCGCCGCGCATCAGCATCATGACAGAGGGACGGATCTGCTTTACCCGGCCGCCGTTCCAGTCCATCTCAGGAAATTCGCCACCCATCAACCTGGCATAGTTCTCATGGTTTCCAGGAATGAACAGCGTAGTGAACGAGCGCCGGTCAAGCTCGTCCAGACTATAGCTTTCAGATTTCTGATGCCGGATATCATCAGACGGATACCATACACCACCAAAATCTCCTGTAATGATCATATAGTCGTTCTTTGTTATCTCAGCCTGTTTGGGAAAGATTTTCCGGCTGAATCTTCCCAGAGATGCGTGAGTATCCCCTGTGATATAGATCATAGCTGTCCTCATTCCTATTTGTTTTCTATACTTAATTCTGTCATCTTCATGCTGAGTGTGAATAGCCGCCGGGCAAGGAAGGGATCTTTAGAACGCTTTGAGCTTTTGGCGATTTTGCATTTATAGAAATACTGTCCGGTGACATCCTTTACTGATTGATCTGAGGCGAGGAAGATAGCGCATCGGGCTCCTTCTTCGGGAGTAAGGAAGAAAGGCTTAAGGAGTCCTGTGATGGTTTTGCCGAACCCGGTTTCCCGATCCACACCCATGTTGGTTGCGACTGCGCCGGGGTGGCAGCAGTTTACCGTGATATGCCTTCTCTTCAGTCGTCTGGCCAGTTCTCTTGTAAAGAGGACATTGGCCAGCTTGCTCTGGGAATAGGCTTTTACCACATTGAATCCTGCCTTCAGATTAATGTCATCAAAATGGATCCGGCCGGTTTTGTGTGCCCCTGACGCGACATTTACAATCCTTGCTCCTTCCGGCATGAGATCCAGAAGTTCCATCGTCAGCAGGAAATGTCCCAGATGGTTGATCCCGAACTGCTTTTCAACGCCTTCTTTTGTTTCCTGCCGGTTCAACGCGATAAACCCCGCATTATTGACAAGGATGTCAATGTGGTAATACTTCCTTTTCACTTCTTTGGAAAATGCGCGAATGGAAGAGTAATCTCCAAGGTCGCACAGGATCAGATCCAGGCTTCTTCCCGGTTTTTTCCTGAGTTCAGCGAGGGCCTTAAGACCTCTTTCCCTGTTTCTGCAGAGCATGATTACGTTTGCGCCGGCATCACTGAGCGCGCGGACTGTTGCAAGCCCCATTCCCGAATTGGCACCGGTTACTACAGCATTTCTACCTTTCAGATTGATATTTCCCATATTCATTCCCTCAACAGCTATAGGAGACGAAAATCTGCTGTTTCTTTGACCGGCTTTACAGATATGTATGTTCATTGTCCTCCCATCAGGTGAAAACTGATGTCCCAAGTATCGATGAAGAGTTTACACGGTCTCATAAGGGCAGTTTACGATGAATGACATGATGGGTCAAATACTTGGACTTTGAAAAAAACGGGGCGGGTATTGCCATCTGTCGACTACGGTGATTACACTGTAGTGGGAGTGGCTGAAGGAACCAGATCTGTTTTTGGAGTGTAGTCCGGAGGAATAAAGTGATCATGAGAGAGTTTTCCAGCCAGCGGCATAAGATCAGGTATTATCACTCGCTGGAAGGTGAACGCAAGATGGAGGCGTTCAGGGAGATGGTGGCTGAATCCGGTCAGATTGCGTTTCTGGGAGGAGCGGGAGTTTCTACGGAAAGCGGAATTCCGGATTTCAGGAGCAGGAACGGGTTGTACAGAAAAGCGGACAAACACTTTTCGAAATATCGTCCGGAGTACCTTTTGAGCAGTGACTGCCTGTACCATACCTTGCCGCCGACCGAAGGGAGGGGGCGTCTCCACGACCGGAAGTGTTCTTTTCGTATTTCCGAAAGAATCTGGACTGTAGAGAGGTTATGCCGAATGACGCGCACAGGGTGCTTGCTAAGATGGAGCAGGACGGAAAGCTTGCAGGAATCGTGACACAAAATATTGACGGTCTTCATCAGAAGGCGGGAAACAGGAAAGTGCATGAGATCCATGGCAGTGCCCTGAGAAGCTACTGTGTATCCTGCCAAGCACAGTACGGGCCGGATTTCATTTTTGAGAACAGTGAAACGGTGCCATTTTGTCCCAGGTGTGGGAAGATGGTACGGCCTGATGTGACATTGTACGGGGAGTTCCTCCCGCATCCTGCATATGATGATGCAGTGGTTCTGATGAACAATGCGGATATGCTGATCATTGGTGGAACTTCACTTGCGGTTGGATCCGCTGCCCAGATGGCGCATCTGTTTCACGGAAAGCATCTTGTGATTATCAATAAGGGGCCGACAAAGATGGAAGGGAAGGCAGATCTGGTTTTCCATGAAAGCATCGGGAAAGTGCTGACAGACATGTATGGTAAATGATCAGAAGGACTGGTACCTCGATTGCTGAAGAAGAAGCGTAAGCGTTCATTGGTAATGGAGATAATTATCCCGGAGGCGAAGCGGTTTCATGCTGTATGATGAAGAGAAGGACTATATGATGCGGATGATCCGTGAGATCTCACGGGTTCTGTTTTCCATGCTGTTCGGAAAGAAGTATACGCAGGTGGAAACGGAACTGCGGAATAAATTCCGGACAGAAGGGACGCCTCAGGATGCGTTGAAAGATCTTGTTGATCACGGGAAGATTGATGAGGCGGAAAATGTGCTTCTTGAGGATATTGACTACGAGAGTAAGGAAGATGTGGCAGAAGCGGTTCTGTTCTACAGATATCTCGGTGAACTGTCGGATGAATTCCTGGAGCATCATGATTTTTCCAGAGAGGAAGTCCTGGACGGCCTGAGGAACCTGGCGGAAAACGCTGGATTTTTGGGGATTGTAGAGATGATGACAGATGACGGGAGAGGAGGAGCCTGATATGCCTGCACCTGAAATGAAATACTGTATGCAGTGCGGAACAAAGCTCATCATGAAGTACCATGAAGGCGAGAAGAAGGAAATCGCATTCTGCGAGGGATGTGAAGATTTCCGGTTCCCTGTCTTCAATACGGCAGTCAGCATGGTTGTGGCAAATGAAGCGGAAGACAGGATTCTACTGATCAAACAATATGGGCGTGACCGATATATTCTTGTTGCTGGATACATTAACAAGGGAGAAGAAGCGGAGCATGCGGTGGTCAGGGAAGTAAG
>ODAJ012137065.1_pt1 | contig 15663 bp, 14 predicted proteins | sample 1539241 | NCBI WGS metagenome assembly ODAJ01 (sample SAMN02144231, study PRJEB22623) | gut metagenome | biome: sheep rumen | host: Ovis aries | place: New Zealand
TATCTGTCGATACCAAAGTCGTGGGTGCGCTCGGGCAAGCACTATATCCTCAAAGCCAGCGGCGATTCTATGATAGATGCAGGCATCGACGACGGCGACCTTGTGCTTGTCAAGATGACAAAGAAAGCGGAGCTTGGTCAGATAGTCGCTGCCCTTGACGAAAACAATCAGAGCACACTCAAAAGACTTGTGTTCGATGCAAAGAAGGAAAGACCTGTTCTCCATGCCGAGAACAAGCGGTACAAAGATATATGCCCACAGCAGATAGTGATACAGGGAGTGGCGGTGAAAGTTATCAAGGATCTGCTGTAAGAACAGGAGAAGAAATTGCAGACCAGTGACAACAGACGAAAGATGCCCAAGCTGAAATGTCCCCATTGCGGCGGACGCTGTGCCGATGTGGCAGATGCAAAGCTGAAAAACCAAAGCGTGCTGACAAAGACAGAAAGTGAACCTGCGGACTTTATGATAGAGTGTCCGAGATGTCACAAGCTGTTCGGACTGTATATCAAACTGCTGCACAGCGCGTGAAGAAGAGATCGGGTAATACAAATCGGAATTTGACGAGGATATGATTTTGATGAAATTAGAAAATGCAGAATTGAAAAATATCGAAAGAATCGTGGCTATATCAAAGGCTGCGTTTGACAGCGATATTAATGTTGGTGCTTCCGAAGCAGGTGGACCTCCTGATTATGATTCTATTCCCTGGCACATTCAGATGAAAAATGAAGGACATTTGCTACAGGCAACTGTGGATAGAGAAATCGTTGGTGGTGCAATTCTATTTGTGGACAAAGACGGTGAAACTTTGTACATTGGTAGAATATTTATAGACCCGGTTCATTATCGGAAGGGGTATGGTCTTTCTTTGATGAAAATGGTAGAAACCTTCTATCCCGGTATCAAGAAAATTAAACTTGATACACCTCTTTGGAATGTAAGAACGAATGCTTTTTATACAAAGCTGGGTTACTGCGAAGTGAAACGAGATAAGGGGTTTGTTTACTACCAAAAAGAATTAGATTGACAAATTTCTTATTTATCATATACAATATTTGAAAATATGAATAACAACTGTAGTCTAACCATCCACCCGGCGGTGAATTCGGGAACAATGGGTCGGGATCATTACAATATCAGAGCATTGCTCTGTGCGTATGATCCCGGCTCTTTTTGTTTTCATATATATTTTTTTGAGAGGAGAGATCGAATGGAAAATGTTCAGCCACTGAATACCGTAGGCGGTGAAGATCTGCTGCAAATGCACCTTCCGCCGCAGCAGTTTATTGTTGAAGGTCTGCTGCCTGTCGGACTTGCAATGATCGTAGGTGCGACCAAAACAGGCAAATCGTTTCTGACTCTGCAGCTGTGCCTTGCTGTGTCACAGGGAGAACCGCTGTGGAATTACCCGACAAAGAAAGGCCATGTGCTGTATCTTGCTCTTGAAGATCCATGGACAAGACTTCAGAAAAGAGTGCTGAGTATGAAAGGAACAGCAAGCAACTTTCTGCAGCTGTCTATCGACTCGGAGACTATCAACAAAGGTCTGATAGAGCAGATAGATGATTTTCTCAGGCAGTATCCCGATACTGTCCTTGTTGCCGTTGATACCTTTCAGCATATCAGGGATAACGAGATCAAGCGAGGAGTGAGCATCTATGCCCACGAGTATGAGGAGCTTATGGCTCTGCAAAGATATGCGCTCAAAAACAGGATAGTCATTCTGCTTGTCCACCATTCCAACAAAGCTAAAAGCAGTGATCCCTATGAAGCTGCATCAGGAACAATGGGCATCACCGCTGCACTTGACACCTATCTGTTCATAAGAAAATTGAAAAGATCGGATACCAAGGCGATGCTTCACATCAGCGGAAGAGATGTCGGCGAGAAAGAATTTGTTATCGAAAAAGATGATAGCGGACTGTGGAGAATGGTGCAGGGAGATGAGCAGCAGGAGGAGTTCAGCCGTATAGTTGCTGTTGTAGGTTTGTATCTGAACAATCACGTCTGGAAAGATGCAGGCGAAAGAAAGATGTACCGCACAACACCCGTGTGTCTTGTGGAGGATATGATCGCAAGCGGTATAGAGCAGGCAAGAGACCTCAACCCTATGAACATCAAAAAGGATCTCAATGCAAATGCAGATCAGCTTGCCAAGCTCGGTATCCGTTTTGACGGGAGCTACCGAACAGGCAAAGAAAGATTCCTCACTTTCTATCCGGTAGAAAAGAAGAAAGAATACTCTATCGTGGATATCCCCAAGGGCATCCGTTTGTGCAGCGATGTCACCAATGACATGATGACACTTGAAAATACAGATATACACAATGACACTTCAAGTGTCACTTGCGATTCACTTCCTATGGGTAGTAATCAAGTGTCACAAGTGTCACAACCGTCACAGGTCGATACTTATCGTATTGAAATGGATGACCCGATAGCCAGCCTGGCAAATGTCGCAGGATATTTATTCGATTACAAACGGTGCGGCATTCGTTCTTTTGAAGAATTCTGCCGCGATGAAGAACTGAAAGAACTCAAAAGCAAAGCGATAGATGTCACGCCAAACGAATTGAACTCTTCGCAGCTAAAGCAAACTGAAAAATTTGTTCTCTCGGGAAAAAACAAGGTGGATCTGTATCAGCGCTTCGGAAAATTGTTTGTACTCGCAGCACAGAGCAGTCATTAGTTTCTTTCTTTTGCAATAAAAAGGTGAGATGACTCTCTCACTTCCTTTTGCCCTGGCGACTGTCGGTCGCTCCAGACTGGCAAAGCAAAGTCAAGAGCAAATTGAAAAAATCAAAATAACAATAGAATTATTTATCCACGACAAAAAAGGCCTTTTGAAAAATCAAAAAGCCAGATGTATAAGGCATGATTATTTATGCGGAAATCTTTTTCTTTTTATCGCTGTCTATGCCCATTATCGCTATGTGTTCCTCTGGAAGTCTTAATTCAAACGGTTGGCGATCACGCATAACTGCAAATATTATTGCGGTCAGTTTTCTCATAGCCGCTATCTCGGCAACTTTCGGTGGCTTTGTTTCTTTTTTTGAATCGAAATATTTGGCCAGCACAGGATTCGCTGCATCTCCCTTTATGGTGCGGTATACACTGTTCTGTACTGCCATTCTTAGCATCTTTCTAACTAAAGATGAACCCTTTTTACTGATGCCTAAATGCTTTTTTCTGACTGTTCCAGATTTGTTGACGTTCGGATCAAGACCATAGTAAGCTGCCAACTGACGGTAATTCCTGAACCCGTCAAAGTTTCCAGTCTCACCTATCAGTACAGCTGCTGTCTGTTTTCCGACACCTGGTATCGTCATCAGCAGCGCTCTGTCCTCATTAAGTGTTTCATTCAGTTCAAACAGCAATTCTAAGGCATTATCATTTTCAGTGATTGCCTCTTTGATACCCATTATTGTTATGGCTATGCTTTTTATGATAGCGCTGTGCGATGGTGTAGATATGTATTCCTGTCCGTTGTTTATCGAGGTCAGAATCATTTGAGCCTTGCTTTCAGACCAGTTCCGTCCACTTCTTGAAACTTTAGTTATTATCTTTGCTATTTTTTCAAACCCAGCTTCGTTAAACTCTTCTTTGCTTGCAAAATATGATAACAATGTTAAAGATGACTTTGAGCCAAGCCTGGAAAAAACTTTTACAAAGCCAGGAAGAGTTTGCTCAACATATGCTCTCAGTCGTTCTTCAGATACTACAAGCTGCTCCTCAAGAGCGTTGTGATTGCGACACAGGTCTCTCAATTCCTGTATTGTTTTACTTGGCATAATAGACGGTTTGAGATTTGTCATTCCATACATCGTTGCAAGCTTGTATGCATCAATCTTATCAGTCTTTGCACTTCTGATGTTGAAGTTTGAAGCTGCCTTGCTTTGCAGAGCATTAATTACGATCACCTTGTATTTGTGCTTGGTAAGATAGCGGTAAAGAATCCTATGATAATATGCCGTGGATTCCATAATGCATACTGGTTTCATATCAAAAGCATTTTCAACATCTTCAAGCTGTTTGATAAGCTTATCCATTGAAGTAGGATGATGAAAAACCTTTCCCCTGGAGAATACGGTTCTGTCAGGAGTTAGTATGCAGAAATCGCTGTACTCCTTGCTTACATCAATCCCTGCGACTGGTGAAATTGTCATAGCACACCTCCAAATTTTGATGAACATAGTTCCGAAAGATCTCCATGCTGGTAAATACGGGTAGTCAGTTGCCTGAACCCAACCGGCTGAAACGAAGAATTCTTTCCGAAATGAAAGGCACAGTCTAACGACGGGTTGTTCCGCCAAGCGGATCCCAGCAAGCATAGGTTGCATTCTTTCATTTCTCTACAAGAATTCTATCATCTGTGCCGGTTGAATGCAAGCATGGCACTCATATTGTACCTACTTATACTATACCGGCAAGCATAGCGCTGTGGCACCCACCCGCACTTTGCGGGCGCAGCCTTTGCACACAAGCGGGCGAACCCGCACCCCTTATTCTATCAGCGAAAGGAGAAAACTCATGGCGAGAAAACAGACAGAGCGAATGAATCTTCGTATGACTTCCGAGCAAAAGTCGATGATATTTGAGCGGGTCATCCAGGCAGGCTGTCCGTCCATCAACCGATTCGTTGTCAAAATGTGTTCGGAAGGGAAGATAGTTTCAAACGAGGCGCTTCGAGAAATAAACAAAGAGCTTCACTACCAGGGCAACAATCTTAACCAGCTCACAAGGCTGGCTCACCTCGGTGAGATAAAGGTCATCGACCTGTCAAAGCTGCTTGCGACATACGAAAAGCTGCTGGAAACAATCGCAAAGGAGAGTGAAAAATCATAGCTATCATTCAGAATATCCCCGAGAGCAAACAGACTCCCTCGGCGCAGGGCAGGCTCATAAACTACTGCATCAGACCTGACAAGACGCAGCTCAACGAGCAGGTCAAGCTGGTCAGCGGCCACAATTGTGTGCCCGAGCTTGCACAGAAATCTTTTCTTGCAACCCAGGCTCTCTATTCCGCTGAGCAGGAAATGAGACTTGGCAAGGGCAGGAACAACATAAGGTTTTATCAGTATGTCCAGTCGTTCAGTCCGAAGGACAACATCTCACCCGAGCAGGCTCACAGTATCGGTATGCAGTTCGTCAAGGAGTTCTTTCCAAAGCACGAGGTGCTGGTGGCGACGCACCTTGACAACGGACAGTACCACAATCATTTTGTTATCAATGCAACGAGTTTTGCAGACGGTCAAAAGCTGCACATGAACAAGTTTTCTCTTGCGAAGATGCGCCGGCTCAATGACGAGATATGCGTCGCTCACGGACTTAAAGTGCTCGAGCCTTACGATCCGCACAAGCCCAGCATTAACCTGGGGCAGAGGGAATACAGAGCGCAGCAAAGGGGCAGCAGCTGGAAGTTTGAACTGCTGTATGAGATAACAAATCTGATGAAGACCTGCGGCAGCAGGAAAGAGTTTATCCACTGCCTGCGTGAGAAAGGCTACGATGTCAGGTGGGAGGAGCAGCAAAAAACTATGACCTACACCTGTCCCAACGGGCGAAAGGTCAGGGACAACAAGCTTCACGATACAAGATTTTTAAAGGAGGCAATGCAGCGTGAGTTCAGAATCAGAGAACAATACCTTGAACAGATTGTTCGGCTCGCAGAAACAGACGGCACAGGAACTCAAAGAGTTACCGTACCAGCCGACAGTCTATGCGATACCCAAAGACCACTGGGAGCTGATGCTTTCACAGCTTGGGCAGCAGACAGAGTTTCAGGAAAAGTTGTACCAGGTAATGAAGCGAATGCCAACAGCGCAGGGAATGACGAATTGCATCAATTTGACAATGCTGGATTCGGAGCAGACGATAACCAGACAGAACTCGGAGGTCAAAGAGCTGCTCCAACAGGTTGGGAGGAGTCGAGAAGAATTTACTTCGAGGCTGTCATCGCAGCTGTCCGAGAGCAGACAAGAGATGCTCAAAACAATAGATACTCTGAACAAGAGGCTGAGGATCTACTCAGTAGCAGTGCTGTCAATATCGGTGGTGCTGTCGGTGCTGGTCTGGGTGCTGTTATCTCACTTGCTGAAATGAGCGAAAGCGATGATCCCGAGGAGATACGCAAACGCATAGAGGCTCAGCTTGCGGGTCAGAACCTTGGGTTCATCATAGGCATTGTAATAGCTTTGCTGAAACAGGACAAGCAGGAAAAGACAGAGCAGCAGGAGCGTTTTGATGAGCAAGAGCAAAGGGAGGAACAAGACGAGGAGCAGACGGACGAGATGCAGATGATGTAAGGGGGAAACAAAGATGAGATATGAGATGCTTTTCAGGCACCTGCCTGATATGCTTACAGTCCCGCAGGCAGCAAAAGAACTGCGGATAGGCAAGAACCAGGCATACGAACTCATAAGACAGGGAAAGCTCATGGCTATATCAGTCGGCAGAAAGCTGATAGTTCCAAAGACTGCGCTGATCGAGTTTTGTAAGCTTGATACAAATTATTTGTTGCTTTCGCCGAATCCGCCGAAGTACAGTAGACTTTCGGGGAAATAAGGAGTATAGTGTTGGCTGAAAGGAGGTACGATTTAAAACGATAAGTGAAACGAGAGGAGAATCATATTGCGTACAACAGGACATCTGATCGAAAAACGAGGCAAGTGGTATGCTGTAATAAATCTTTATGATACCGACGGAAAGAGACACGAGAAATGGAAAAGCCTCGACCTTGAAGCAAAGAAAGGCTCCAAGACCGAGGCGACCTACCGTCTCAACCAGCTGCTTGCCAAGTACAATTCGGGTGAACTTTATCTGCATGAGGGAATGAGCAGAGCCGATATGGAACGGGAGAGGTTAGCTAATCTGAAAATAGGTGAATATCTTGACGAATGGCTTGAACTGCACAAAGGCAATGTGTCGGCTAACACCTATGAAAGCTATCGAATGTACATCGATCATCATATGAAACCGTTCTTTGACAAGCTGGGTATTGCTGTGAAAGAGCTGACAGGCGATGAGGTCAACGAATATTACGCTCATCTTCGTGCCGAAGGGCTCAAGGGAACGACATGCCAGCGTCATCATTCTCTGCTGCACATTGCGTTTAAATCTGCAATGAAACGCCGAGTGATACCGAGCAATCCTGTGGATCAGGCGGACAGACCAAAGGCTGTTCAGTTCATAGGTAACTATTATAATTCAGAGGAGATAAAGCAGCTGCTCGACTGCACAAAAGAGGACCCCTTGCATATGGTTCTGCTGATAACAGCATATTACGGACTTCGGCGCAGTGAAGTGCTTGGGCTGAAATGGGATGCGATTGACTTTACAGAAAAGACTGTGAGCATCAAGCACAAGGTGCTTCAGGAGGGAAAGGAGGTTACAGGCTATGATTTCATGAAGACCAAGTCGTCATACAGAACACTCCCGCTTATCCCTATGGTCGAGCAGGCACTGATAGAAGAACATACTCGGCAGAAAGAGATGGAACGGGTATTCGGAAAGAGCTACAGCAAAAAGTATCTTGAGTACATCTGCGTTGATGCACTTGGTGAGCTGCTGAAACCGAATTATGTTACGGATCACTTTGCAGTGATACTCAAACAGAACGGGCTTCGGAAAATACGATTTCACGACCTTCGTCACAGCTGTGCATCGCTGCTGCTTGCTAACGGGGTGCAGATGAAACTGATACAGGAGTGGCTCGGTCATTCTGACATTTCAACAACGAGTAATATCTACACTCATGTTGACAGCGAGAGCAAGAAGATGTCCGCAAGGGCGATCGAGCTGGCGTTAGCTGAAAACGAGCCGGGGAGGGAGGGAGCATAGACTATACTATATAAAAGCTCATAAAAGCCCATACCATAAGAATGGGAATGGGTACGAATAAACGGCAACTGTAAGAAGATGTAAAAATTCTCGCAGTTTTCTCGCAAAAAAAACGAAAATAGTGTACGAATTTTTGGACTTGTGTAAAATAGACAAAACAAAACCGCCTTCTGCATAGCTTGCAAAAGGCGGGAATATGCGGCTTAAACCGCTTGTTGGCGCAGATGGAGAGATTTGAACTCTCGCGACGGGATTGCCGTCCTACCGCATTTCGAGTGCGGACCCTTCAGCCACTTGGGTACATCTGCATATTAAGTTAAGTTTGGAAATTTGCGAGAAATCTGCGAGACGCAGCCCAAGAAATCAAAACCTGTGGTCAGCTGAAACCGCTTTAAAACAGGGCTTCGGTCACATTGACAGTGACAGAACCGACTATGTTTCGAGTGCGCCCCGTTATGACCGCTTCGATACGTCTCCGTTGGTGCCGAACTTCAATACGACTAATATATTATACACTATTTTATTGCGAATTGCAAGTCCTTTTTGACCACAAATATATGTTAATTTTCTATGAATGTGTTTGGTGCCCGTTTATCGTGGTTAACATATTATTTGGCAGAATTAACGAAAAACAAGGTAATAAATTGTGCATACTTTTTCATCATTTTTTTAATTTTTCTCTTGCCTATGAACAAGGTTTGTGATATAATAAAAATACACAGGTGTCGGGAAGCCTTCCGGCACCGCTCAATTTGCTGAAAGGAAGATATTAGTCATGGCGTTGAGAAGGAAAAGAGAAGAATCTACAAACGATAAGATAGTTCGCCTTTATCAGGAGGGCAAGTCGGTTTCAGATATCTGTGCAGAGGTCGGTATCAGAAACGATATAGTGACCGGTGTTATCCAGAGAAAACTGGGTCCGGATGCAGTCCCCGATGCGGTCATCCCGCATGAGAAGAATCCCGCAGCGGAGGTCATCGCCGCCGCTTCAGCAGCTCCCGCATCCGAGGTTCCCGCAGCTCCTGCTGCCGATACTCCTTCTTCTGAAGATCTTGACGGCATGAGCAAGCTCGAGCGCTATATGTTCGAGAAGAAGAGAAAGATGGAAGCTGAGGCAGAGGCTTATGAGAAAACTCCTGTCCCCGAGGCCGTCCCCGAGACTACTCCGTCCAATGACGAGCCGCTCTTCGGGACCAAGTCTCCTGTTTTTGAGAGGCCTGCGATCACAGAGCCTGAGATCCCCGCTCCTTCCCTTAGTTTTACAGCTCCCGAACCCAAGGAGGAAGTACATAAGGTAAGCCTCGTTGAGGAGTATACAAGGACACATTCTTCAAACGGAGATAATATGTCTTCCTCTAGTTCTTCTATGGAAGGAATTTCGCTGGTCTCCGACGCTATCGCCGAGACAGCTTCTAAGGTGCCGTCCTATACTATCCCCTCGGCAGGGGAGTCCTATGCGGAGATGGATGCCCTCGTTCCGCCCGATCTTGAGTCGGCCGATGTTATCGCAGACGCTCCTATCCTCTCTTATGACCGCTTCTCCGATCACAGCGATGAGGATGCTTCCGCAGAGACTGCCGCCGAAGCGCCTGCAGTTGAGACTTCGGCAGCTTCCGATCCCGGTGCAGATGTCGCCGGCAAGGCCGCTAATAAGATGAAGGCCTTTGCTCTCAGTCAGATCGAGGCCAATAATGCCAAGATCGCTGAGCTGGAGAGCCGCAGCGCTTCTATCAAGAACGAGTATTCAGCTAAGATCGAAGCAGCCAATACCGCTCTTACTCTCAGCCAGAGCAGCTTCGATACCATTGAGACCCAGCTCAATGATGCCTATAAGGCTTCTGAGCAGGCCAGAGATGAGCATAGTGTCGCTATCGCCGCTATCGACGACGATTACAGACGCAAGCTCGCCGCTCTCGATGAAGAATACAGGACTGCTACCTTCGAGGCCAATAATAAATATCAGGAGCTGGACGATAAGAACAGAGAGACTATCGAAAGGCTGGACGGCGAAAAGACCGCAGCTCAGGCAGATCTCGTTGCCAAGAGAAAGGCAGTCGCCGACATCCACGCTGTTATCGATACCGAAAGCGAGAAGCTGGGCGAGCAGATCAGGGCTCTCAAGGAAGAGAACGCCGGCTATCAGGCTTTCCTCTGATATCTATTTTGCAGAATTATACAGAGCTGTCGCTGCTTGCGGCAGCTTTTTTTGTCTGGCCGGGACAGCCTCTCTGGCCAGGAGATATCATCAGATGAAAAATTTGTGAAAAGTATTGAAAAAAATTTTAAGATATGTTATAATATCAGCGAGCAAATAAGCTCATAGAAAAATATAGAGAAAAAGGGGGAACAAAAATGGATACGACAATGGTTATCTTGTGGGCAGTGCTGTTTGTGGTTTTCCTGATCGCTGAGATCGCGACGCTCAATGCACTCGTATCTGTCTGGTTTGCTGTCGGCGCGCTGGCTGCAATGTTCTGCGCTATCGCTGACCTCAAATTCGTCTGGCAGATGGCAGTCTTCGTTATCGTATCAACTGTCGTGCTTATTGCGACGCGGCCTTTTGTCAAGAAAGTCCAAGGCAAGACCGTCCCGACCAATTATGAGCTCGACGTAGGAAAACAGGCGGTCGTTATCGAATCGATCAACAATGTCCTCGGAAAAGGCAGAGTCAGGCTCGACGGTACAGATTGGGCGGCTGTCTCGGAAGACGGTGCAGAGTTCTTTGAGGGAGATATCGTCATAGTAAAAAAGGTCGACGGGTCTAAGCTCGTTGTAGCAAAAAATTAACGGAGGGGTAATAATAATGGATACACCCGTAATCATTGCGCTGATAGTAGCAGCATTCATTCTTCTGGTAATCATTTCTAACATCAAGGTAGTTCCGCAGGCTTATGTCTATGTAGTCGAGCGCTTCGGCGCTTTCCACGCTGCCTGGACAACAGGTCTTCACGTTAAAGTTCCGTTCATTGATAAGATCGCCAAGAAGGTCTCCATCAAAGAGCAGGTAGTAGACTTCAAGCCTCAGTCGGTCATTACAAAAGATAACGTAACGATGCAGATCGATACTGTCGTCTTCTTCCAGATCACTAACGCTATGCAGTTTACATACGGCGTTGAAAGACCTATTTCCGCTATCGAGAACCTGACAGCTACTACGCTGCGTAATATCGTCGGCGATATGGATCTGGAAGCTACTCTTACTTCCCGTGATTTCATCAATACCAACATCACCAAGATCCTCGACGAGGCTACTGACCGCTGGGGCATCAAGGTACAGAGAGTCGAGCTCAAGAACATCCTGCCTCCCGCAGAGATCAGAGACGCTATGGAGAAGCAGATGAAGGCCGACCGTGAAAGACGTGAAAAGGTAATTCAGGCTGAGGCCGAGAAGAAGTCTCAGATCCTTGTTGCTGAAGGTGAGAAGGAATCCAAGATCCTCCGCGCAGAGGCCGAGAGAGAGTCCAAGATCCTCCAGGCTGACGCCGTTAAGCAGCAGAAGATCCTTGAGGCGGAAGGTGAAGCGCAGGCTATCCAGATGGTACAGCAGGCACTTGCTGACAGCCTTGTAAAACTCAATCAGGCTAACCCCAGCGAGAATGTTATCCAGCTCAAGAGCCTCGAAGCCTTCGCAAAGGCTGCCGACGGCAAAGCTACAAAGATCATCATCCCCAGCGAGATCCAGGGTCTTGCAGGACTTGCAGCCGGCATCAAGGGCGCTATAACAGAGCCCGAGCAGCCCAAAGCATAATACAAAGTCAGTTGTTTGCTGATTGACCGTTCAGAAACTATATCACCCCGCTGCCAGGCAGCGGGGCCTTTTTTTTGTCGGAAGCTGTTTTCGCAAATATGTAAATAATATTGCATTTCGCTGCGCTTTGTGTTATAATATAAATTGGTAAATTTTTGATTTTCGATTGGGTGTGGATAGATTGAGGAAAAACAAGGGAGGACTTGTATTTGTCATCATAGTTGCGTTGCTGCTCTTCGGGTCAGCGATCGCAGAGATGGGGCTGGTCTTCAGAGTTACCTCCAAACAGACAAATCAATTGGGTATGGATAAGCTGGAGGTCATCGGCGGAGAGCTTGAGGACACTATCAATGAAGCAAAGCTCCAGACCATGCAGTTTGCCAACGAGCTGCAAAACAAGCTGGGGGACAGAAGCGAGTGTGAAGCCTTCATAAGGTTGAAAAAAAGCTATATGGACAGTAAAACAGACCATGTCTGCTTCAATGTCTATATGGCTGCCGACGGCTGGTTCTATATCCCTGATTTTGATGAGCCGGAAGATTATATCATCGAGAAAAGATCCTGGTATACGGGCGCCTTAAAGAAGCATGGCGAGCCCTATGTAACAGACCCGTATATCGACGCTATGACCGGAAATATCTGCTATACGGTCTCTGTAATGCTTGCTGACAACAAGACTATAGCCGCTATGGACTATACTATGGAGAATATCCAGTCTCATATCAGGCAGATGAACGAAAAGGGAGAGCAGAAGGCCGTTATCGTTACCGAAGAGGGCGTTATCGCAGGCTGCTCCGATGAATCCTATGTCGGAAAAAACCTTCTCCAGTTTATCCCGGATTATTCAGGTATATTCTCGCTGGTCAAGAACAGCGAGGGCTCTGTTTCGATAGATCAGCGCGGCGAGAACCTCTTTGCTGCAAGATCTCACTTCGGATGGTATCTTATCGTCAGCGAGAATAACTGGTCGCTTTACCGGACATCGTATATCGCTCTGGCTCTTATGCTTGGTATGTCCCTGATAGTGTTCAGCGTCGTTATCGTTCTGTATATCATTACAGCCGAGAATGCCAATAAAGCGCATAGGATGCTGGGGAACAATCAGGAATTCATAGCAAATATGACCGCCGATCTCAGAGAGCCGGTTGAGCGTATCATTAACGGCTCCAGTGTCGAGAATATCAGGAATTCGCCGGATTACGAGCTGGAATTTGCCAGCATCAGAGAAGCCGGTTCCAGCCTTTCGGAGATGCTCTCGCGCCTGCGTTCCTATTCCGAGCTGGTAAGATCAAAAGATAAGAGCCTCCTTAAGGAAGAGGAAAAGATAATGTCTGCTCCGAGAGTCAGCAGATATTTCCGGTCTATCATCCTTGCAGCGCTGCTGATAGTCCTGACAGTGTGTGTATATATCAATATAACATCCTCTATGAGATACGGCAACGCCCAGATGCAGAAATCCGTTATGACCTATGAAAATCAGGTCTCCGGCTGGATAAAAACGCAGAAAAGTATCCTTGATATGTTCTGCAGCGAGATCTCCACAGAACAGGAGAAGCTGAATGATTACGACAGGATGGTCGAGTATCTCGACAGGATGACAGCCCAGTATCCCGAGATCTCGGTAAGCTATATGGTAAACTCCATGTGGGATACTCAGGTCATAATGAACAACGGCTGGAAGCCGGATTCCGACTGGAATGTTGAAGACCGAAGCTGGTATAAGGAGCTTATGGCTTCTGAAAAAGGCTGGATAATCTCCTCGCCCTATTTTGACGAGCAGACCGGCCTATACTGTGTCACCTTCGCGGAGAATGTTTATGACGACAAGACGGGAAGGTATCTTGGCAGCTTCGGGATAGACTTCTATATGGATAAGCTGGTCGATATCCTCGGCAGCAGCTATTCCGACAGCGGCTATGCATTCCTTGTCGATGCCAAGGGCGAGATAATCAACCACCCCTCAGGAACATTTCAGATGTCGGAAAACAAATCCGTAAACATAATCGAGCTGCCCTACAATAATGTTGAGCCGGACGGCCAGTCGGTGAAATTCATCAAGGATTACAACGGCTCCCTTAAAGCGATGATCGCAACAAGGAACGAGATCTCCGGCTTTACTGTCTATGTAGTTGACGGGATAGTCAAGATATATAAGGGCGTGTTCATTTACGGGACCATCTGTATCGTTGTCCTGCTTGCCTGTGTCATAATCGTATATAAAGTAACAACTAAGCTGATAGCCTTCCAGGAGGAGGCCAAGATCAAGCTCAAGGAGAGCGCAGATGCAGCTATCGCCGCCGATAAGGCAAAGAGCAGCTTCCTGGCGCAGATGTCTCACGAGATAAGGACGCCGATCAACGCCGTTCTGGGAATGAACGAAATGATACTCCATGAGAGCGACGATACTAATATCAGGGAGTATTCCTCCAGTATCCAGAGCTCCGGCAGGACCTTGCTCTCGCTTATAAACAGTATCCTTGACTTTTCCAAGATCGAGGACGGAAAGATGGAGATCATACCCGTCGAATACGATACCGCGACGATGATAAACGATCTTGTTACTTCGATCTCGCCCAGAGCGGTCGAAAAGGGTCTGGAGATATTTGTCTCCGCCGATGGATCGCTGCCCTGCAAGCTCCGCGGAGACGATGTCCGGATCAAGCAGGTCATCTCTAATCTGCTGACAAATGCTGTCAAGTATACCGAGAAGGGCAGCGTTACACTGACTATCCGCAAAGAAAAGGCCGATGAAAACAGCATAGAGCTTTTCGTCAATGTGACCGATACAGGTATCGGGATCCGGGAAGAAGATATCGGTGCGTTGTTTGAGTCCTTCAGGAGACTTGAAGAAAAGCGGAACCGGAATATTGAAGGCACAGGCCTCGGAATGTCGATCGTAACAAGGCTGCTGGATCTTATGGGCAGCAAACTTGATGTCAAGAGCGTTTACGGCGAGGGCACATCCTTCTCCTTCAGGCTCAGGCAGGAGATAGTCAATGCCGAGCATATGGGCAGCTATCTCGACCGCAGCCGCAGCGAGAATGAAGAGCTGCCGGAGGGCAAATATCTCTATGCGCCTGAGGCAAAGGTGCTGGTCGTTGACGATAATCCTATGAATCTGAAAGTCGCTGCAAATCTGCTCCGACTCTACGGTATCGAAGCCGACCTTATCGATTCCGGCGAAAAGGCGCTGGAGATGATCGCAGAGAAGCAGTACGATGTCATCTTTCTCGACCACATGATGCCCAAAATGGACGGTATCGAGGTCATCAGAGAGATCCGTCGCCGCGGTCTCGTCCCGAAAAAGACTGCTGTCATCGCACTGACGGCTAACGCCATAGTAGGCGCAAAGGAGATGTATCTGGCCGAAGGCTTCTCATATTATCTGACAAAGCCTATCGAGAGCAAGGCCCTGGAAAAACAGTTGATAAACAGCTTGCCGGATAATATCAAGACCTTCAGGACTCGGGAAAAGCCCGGAAAGGAAAAGACCGAAGCTGCCGCCGAACCAGACAGCGACAGCTTCACTATGGAGGATATCCTGAAGCTCAGAGATATATGCCCCGCTGTCAATGCCGCCGAAGGCCTTGCCAACTGTATGGATTCTAAGGAATTCTATCTCGATACACTGAGCAGCTTTGTCGAGACAGAGAGATCAGGCGAGCTGGAGACCGCCTTTGCAAATGAGGATTGGGAGCTCTACCGTATAACTGTCCACAGTGTCAAGAGCGCAGCCAAGACGATCGGTGCCGATCTGCTCTCGGAACATTCCAGAGTCCTTGAATTTGCTGCAAGAGACGGCGAGACAGACCGCATCAGATCCGGGCACAGCGCTCTGATCGAAGAATACAGATCAGTACTGTCAGCCCTTAAAGAATACTGTCAGCCCGGGCAGAACTGACCTTGCAGCAGCCCCCTGAAACATAAAAAGACCGTATATCCTCTCCGTCGGACGGCAGAAGGTATACGGTCTTTGCTTCTTAAGGCAACACCGCACGACCCCTGTGCATCAGTATGCGCAGCCTCAATTAACATTGAGGCACAGATTTTCGTCAGATTGCCTAAATTCGACG
>ODAJ011480265.1_pt1 | contig 15661 bp, 15 predicted proteins | sample 1539241 | NCBI WGS metagenome assembly ODAJ01 (sample SAMN02144231, study PRJEB22623) | gut metagenome | biome: sheep rumen | host: Ovis aries | place: New Zealand
ATTTTGTATATGAAGAAGATTAAGTTATGGCATTACATGTAAATAATAGAGATATTGTTGAAATTTTTGCAAATAATAGGGTAATTTCAACTATTTATAAAGGAGGAAGAATTGTATGGGAAGCAATCAGAAGTTGCTTTGGTAGTGGAATGTGGATATCTGCAAAAGCATGGCTTTATAATGAAGGTTGGAAAAATAGTAAAAAACATTAAATAAGATAAATAAATTTTAAATATGGCAAAAATAATATATAATGATATACCAGATATAAATGTTCCTTGGGAAAATTATGCTGGTTCCTCAGTGGAAAAGTTTATTAAAGGAGAACTTAAAAACAGATGTGGTTATATTTACCGTAGTAGAACTAAAGAAGGTGATTTCTATTATCTATATGGATTTACAGATTATGAACAATATGAAGCATGGTTAAACGGTGATTCTTCAATTACTCCATTATTTAAAGTTCAACTTCCAAATATTGAGAATGATACATATAGTGTTAATTTAACTACTAATTCTAACACACAGAAACTAGTTAATCTTGGAAATGGTGTTAAAATTAATTTAAGATATACATCTACTGCAACCAATCCTACTACTGGTGCAATATCTGATACATATAATGATGGTACTTTGATTATTTCCAGAAGTGCTAATGGTAGTTCATTTCAAGAAGTAGGTAGAATAATTATTTCACCTACACCGTGGGATAATCCAGAATTCAAGGAATATGATATAACAAGTTATTTAGTAGATGGTGATAATAAAATAAGAATTAGAGTAGAAGATAATGTTAATGGTAGTGTTTCTTCAAACATTACCTTTCAGAGTATTATTAATACAACACTTAAAATAGAAAATGCAACTCCAACTTCACAACCACTTACAGCACTTCAATTACAGTATTATATTCAAGGCCAGGTAGAAAAAACATTACATATTAAAGTAAGTCAAAATGGAATAAGTAATACTTTTGATTTTCCAATTGGAAATAGTACATATATTGAAGTACCTTATACAACACCATTAATGTCAATGACACTTGAATCTGGTACAATTGATGTTGATTCTTGGTTAAGTGTTGATGGTACTGAATTAGTTTCTTACCATGAAGTAAATCAATTTTATTATAGTGATGGTACTGAAACAGATACTATTATTATTCTTAACAATGTTAAAAAAGATGTAGTTAACTATACAAATGCACATTTATTTGATTTATCACTTTATAATCAAAATGCAGATATAGATATTTACATTAGAAGTACTGATGCTGAAACAGAATTTCTTCATTTAGTATTAAATAATTGTCAAGTAGGAACAGTTTATCCAGTATATGCTACACTTGAAATAGAATCAACTTTAGATAATTTTGAAGGTGTAGTTTCAGTTAATTCAAATAATTTTAATTGTGAACCTTATATAATTTCAATAGATAATACTGAAAAAATGTCACCTACTGTTGGTGCTGATTTTGTTCTTAATCCAAAAGTAAGAAATAATTCAGAAGTATCACCAAATAGAATTATAAATTCTGTTAATAATACAATAGTACCTTCAACATTTACTGGTTTTGGATTTATTAATGATGGTTGGGTTAGTGATGCAGAAGGAATTCAAGTTCTTAGAATTCCTTCAGAACATTCATTAGAAATTCAATATGATGTACTTGATAATCTTACAAATGGTACTACATTTGAAATTGATTATAAGACTTATAATATGTTTGATGATTCAGATACTATTATTTTAATTTCAAGTAAAACTTCTGATGATAAACCATTAGGTTTTATAATGAATCCTACTGAATGTGCTTTCTATACAGCAGAAAATCAAACAAAAAGAGACCAAGATGTAATATTTCAGGAAGGAGAAAGAACACACCTTGCAGTTAATATAATTCCTAATCTTGCAAATAGTGGATTAAATTATATCAGATTTTTTGTCAATGGTGTAATGAACCGTGAAATTCTTTATAAATCTACTGATATATTTAAAAATGGTACTATAACACTTAAAATTGGTTCAAACAATACTGATATAGATATATATGGTATTAGAGTTTATAAAAAAGGTTTAAGTGCAACTGATATAAGACAAGATTACATGTCAAGTATACCAACAATTGAAGAAAAAATAGCATATAAAGCAAGTAATGATATTCTTTCTTCTAATGGTACAATTTCATATGATAAGGCAAAAGTAAAATATAATACTTTAGTTTGGACAGGTAGAGTACCTTCTTATTCTACAGGTAATCAGGAATATCAAGGTAAACTTCATATAGATATTTTAGGTGATAATGAACATAGTGGTGATATTACTAACATTAAAATTAAAGGACAAGGTTCTTCATCAAGGGGTTATTGGAAATGGAATCACCAATTTGATTTAGATAAATTAGATGAACCTTCAGTATTTACAAACTTAAATGGAGATACATTTAGTGGTTATGCACTTACTGATAATGACCCAGAAGCAAAAAAATTAGTTGCTAAATTGAACTGGGCTTCATCAATGCAATCACACAAATTAGGTTCAACTGCATTATATACTGATTATTGGAAAAAAATTGTAGGTGGAAACTCTATATCTAATACACCAGGTTATGAAAATGTAAGAGTATCCGTACATGAAAAACCATTCCTTTACTTTGTTAAAGATAATGATTCTTCACAGCCTGTATTTTATGGTTTAATGACTTTTGGTAGTGCTAAATATGATAAACCTACTTTTGGTTATGATAAGAAAGTATTTCCAGATTATCTTATACTTGAAGGTTCTGATAACGGTATGCCACTTACTTTAAGACAAGTTCCTTGGATTGATGGTGAGGTTGTTTATAATGCAGGAGAAGAATACTATGAATATGCTGGACAAGGCAACTTAGACTATGGAATGGGTAATCAAGAAATGCTTCATTACTTCAAAGATGCATTTAATTTTTCATATCTCCATTCTCCTAGACTTAGAGCATATACACAAGATTCAGAATTAACTGATACTTCCTACCAATATTGGAATACTTCTACTAAGAATGTTAAGAGATATGATTGGATAAGTAATAGTTGGGTTGATGCAAGTATAGTCAATACTACCCCTTGTGAATATCATTCTGCAACTCAGGAAGATGTAGATAATAATCTTGCAAATAAGGTTGGTGAAAAGGTGGTTGATGTACTTCCAGTTTATGAAGTTCTTAATCTTGAAACACAGACAGGATTACTTAGAGCAAACTATTCAAGTGATGCAGACTATACTACTGCCGTTATAAATTGGAGGGTTAGTGATTTTAAGAGTAAGGTAGGTATTTACTACAATACTAATGATGTTCTTTATTCAATGGCAATACTTAAACTTATTGCTGCAAGTGATAACTGGTGTAAAAATACATATGAATATTTAGACCCAGTAACACACAAGATATGTTTAGCACAAGATGATATGGATACTATTTTTGCTAGTGATAACGTAGGTAGAAAAACTAAACCATATTATGTTGAAGAACATGATATTGACCCAGAAAATAAACCATACTTCAATGGTGATACTAATAACTTCTTCTGCTTAATGGAAAAAGCATTTGAAAGTGAAGAAAAGAACATGATGAGACAAGTGTTTAATACCATGAGAAATGATTTTGAAACACCTAAAAATGCTATTCAACACTATTTCTTTGATGTTCAAGAATATTTTCCTGCTGTAGCATATAATGAAACTGCAAGATTACTTTATGAAGAAGCATCAGTTGCAGAATCACAAGGTATTTATGATAATGCTACACCACCTATTACTCAATCATTAGGTGACCAATTACAAGCAGAAAAGCAGTGGTGGAACAGAAGAATTCCTTATCTTCAATCATGGAGTTCAGCAGACCCATTTTATACAAGAAGTACTGTTGAACCTAATATAATGTTCCGTTCTATGACAACAACAGCAGGTAATAACCCTACATATCAGTTTAATCTAACACCATGGCAGTGGCTTTATCCAAAGGTTGGTACAGGACAATATCTTTCTACTGATGCACAGAGGGTACAAGCACTTATACCTTATACAACTGTATTGCTTGCAACAGATGGTAATACTGATACATATATTTATGGTTCTGATTATTATACAAACTTTGGTGAATTTGGTGGTGTTTCTTTAAGTGAAGCATTTAGACTTAATGGTAAAAGACTTCTTGAATTCAGTGCTGATAGCAGAAATGTTGCTTCATATGAATTCAGACCTAGAAGCATGACTATTAACTGTCCAGCTTTAAAAAGACTTTCATTATATGGCTGTTCTACATTAAGTGGTAGCCTTGATTTAACAACTAGTACTAAACTTGAAGAAGTTGATTTAAGAGAAACAAATTTAAGTGGTGTTATACTTCCAGAATCAAGTAAATTAACTACTGCTTATTTACCTGCTGTTGCTTCTTTAACAGTGTTAAATCTTCCAAATTTAAGTAATTTATCATTAGATAGTTATGATAATATAATTTCAATCACAACAGATAATCAAACATTAGCAGAAACTATTATAAATAATGCTTCTTCACTTCAAAATGTTGATTTAAGAAATGTTAATATAAGAACAACTTCAGCAAATGTAAATAAATATATTGATATACTTACAAATACTACTACTACATGTAATATTACAGGTTCTATTTATCTTGACACAACTTTAACTAATGAACAAATTACCGCAATTGAAACTAAATTTAATGAAAATGTTTGGGATTCTGATAGTAGTTTTTATATATCTTATAGAACACAACCAATTACTACTGTAACTTTATCAAGCACAAATGGTACTATATTCAGTAATGATGCTGTAACTGTTAATGTAAATGCAAATGGTAATAATGTAGAATCTTATGATTGGAGCGTAGAATCTACAAATGAAGTAACACTTGTTAAAAAGAAAAATAGTCTTGTAATCAGTACAAGAAATATTTCAGTAATTGAAAATATTGTTGTTACTTATACTTTAAGAACTACAAATAGTGAAACTTTCACAAGAACAATTAATATCAGTACTTGTAATATAGATTTTCATATAAAAGATACTACACATGATTATTCACTTTATAATGCATCTATTGATTATTATATTGGTTCTTCTCAATTTGGAGTAAGTGGTTTTAATATTTATGATAGTTCAGATAATTTATTAACTGATTATAGTTTTAGCGGAAATAATATTCAATCTGGTGGATATGATTCTACAAATGAAACAGGTTATATTAATATTGTTCTTTCAGATAAAATTTCAACTAATGTAAAATGTGAGTTAGTATATAACTATAGTAGTTCAATTGTTTTACATGTACCATTCACAATTAATACAATTCCTGTATCTATTAATATAAACCCAGTAAATACTATTAATTGTTATGGTGGTAATGCAAATGTACATTTAACATGGAATATACCATCAAGTTATAGTGGAATAATTACTTCAGTGTCAAATATAACAATTCCACAATTAACAGGTAAATATACTGTTTCAAACTTAAATAATTATGGTTGTGATTTAAGTATATCTGGTGTTACAAGTAATACTACTGCTGTAATAAATGTTAATTATAATGTGCTTAATTCATTAGGTAATTCTACAGGTTTTGATTCTATAACAAATGTATCTGTTAAATATTTTGATGCATTACCAACTATTATTGCAAAATATTTAGTTAGTGATACTTCAACATATAATATTCTAAATAGTTCTTTTGATGTAACTAAAGTAGCAACTATGAAAGTTGATAATGTTGATGTAACACCTTCATTAACTTATCAATTTAGTTCTAGCGGTGAACATACAATAGAATTTACTTTTAATACTACTTCAAGTCCAACTGCTGGATATTATTATAGAGCATTTTATAATATAACTACATTAATTTCTGTCACACTTACTGATATAGGTAAAATTAGTGAAAGTATGTTTGCATATTGTAGTAATCTTAATAAAGTTGAATTTAATGGTACATTGACTAATATATATAATTCTGCTTTTGGAAATTGCAGTAGTTTAAATCAAATTATTTCAAATGCTAGTACAACTCCTATATTAAATAATACTGCTTTTCAAAATGTAGCAAAGAATGGTACTTTAGTATATCCTTCTAATATTGAACAATTCTATATAAATGGTTGGTTAAAAGAAAATGAATATTATTTAGGCTATTATAATTGGAATTCAGTTTTAGTTGTTAATGATAATATATTATATAAAATTAGATTATATTCAAATACAAATGATAATTTAAATTATGCTAGTGTTGAAAGAAAAACTGATACATCAACACAAGGTGCACAATATTCAGGTGATATTGTTATAGCTTCTACTGTTATGTATGAAGGAAAATCATATCCTGTAACAGTATTAAATTATCAGTGCTTCTATCAATGTTCTTCTTTAACTTCTGTTACATTACCAAATTCAATTACTGAAATAAAGTATTCAGCATTTAATAATACAACTAATCTTAATTCAGTTACTTTTGGAACAGGTCTTACAACTATTGGTGAAAGTGCATTTAAAGGTTCTGGTATTTCTTCAATTGTAATTCCAGAAGGAGTAACACAAATAAATGATTCAACATTTAGTAATTGTAGTAATTTAACAACAGTTACTATTCCTTCAACAGTTACAAGAATGAAAGGTACAGTATATTATCATGGTGCTTTTGCTTATTGCACAAAATTAAACACTATTATTATTAACAGGTCAACTGCACCTACAATTGAAGTTGCAACATTTGGTACTAATGAAGATGCTAATAATATTGCTGGTAGTGCATCAGGTACAAATAATGTTCTTTATGTACCTTCAGGTGCTACAGGTTATAATGGCACTAACTGGACAAACTTCTTACTTAATCAAACAGAAGGATATGGTAAATTTACAATAAGTGAAACTTTATAATAATTTTTAATAATTGATTAAACTATGAAAATATATAATGATTATATTTTACCTAAAGTTGGTAAATGTTTAGTTGGAGACAATAAAACAGTATTAAAAGGTGATTTAAATATAGAATATGAAGAAGTAGATATTAATACTGATAAAGTTTCATTAATTGGTGATTTTGCTATTATTGATAATAAGATTTGTGTGAAAGGTATGAACTATAAAGAATTAAAAACTAATCTTATTAAAAAACTATTCTCAAATGATGACCAGATAGCCATCATTCTTAATAATGAAAAAACCATGTTAAATTATATGAATGGTTGGAGAGAATGGATTGGTAATGTTTGTCACAAAATAATAGAATTAAGGGAAAGTAGTACTACTTCAAATAGGTAGTACTACTGAACCTAAATAATAATTTAGATTAACATTTTTTAAAATGAAAGATAATGTTAAAGTATTAATATCAATTCTTGCATTTTTATCTGCTGTTGTAATAGGGTTTATTGCTTTATTCATTCCTCCAGCTGGTATTATTGATGCTTCTGTACTATGGTTTACAGCACAACTTTTAGTATTTGTTTCAGGATTACTTGGTATCAATCTTTCAATAGATAACCTTAAACAAGTAGCACAAGTTAATAAGAAAAAAGAAAAAGAAATTATAACAGAATAATACATTTATAACTATGATTAAAGTATTTAATACAACAAATGAATATAGTAATTATACACAAGGTGGTTTAATTGCTGGTGATTTATATTACGTTCTTGATGATGGAAGTGTACATTTCCGTACAAACAACATTGATGGCACTGATAAAGTGTATAATAAAGGTGATGGTGCTCCTGAACCTGAATATACTGAACTTAATTTGAATACATTTACAGCAAATTCAAGTGGTAAAAGTTTCTCTACTCTTATTACTGCAACTGTAGGAAAAACTATTGAAATATATAATCCTAATCATTTAGTTTTTTATGTTGGACAAGGACAACCAAATGTAAACCCTTCAACAGGTGAAACAGATGGTTATGTCATTTATCAAAACGGTATTAGTACATATGTATATACTACTGACAGTTATTTAGAACATTTATATGTACAGAATGCTCCTAATAATATGGAAGGTGGTTATTCTGATTATGGATTTACAATAACCTATTATTCAGCAGCAGGTACTCCTATTGATGGTGTAATCTATTACAGAATTATAGATGATGCTTCACAGGAATAAAATAATAAATTAATAATATTTAAATTATGATTAAAGTATTTAATTCAACAAATGAATATGACAACTATATTAAAGGTGGTTTAGTTGCAGGTGATTTATATTATGTTCTTGCTGATGGTTCTGTTCATTTCAGAACTAATAACATTGATGGCACTGATAAAGTGTATAATAAAGGTGATGGTGGTTCTACAGAACCTGAATGGATTACAGTTTCAACTAATGCTGAAGGTGAATATAGATTAAGTACTGAAACTGGAAAAGTCTATGAATTTCTTTTTCCTTCAGACCAAGATTTTCAAATTCCTGGATTTATAAATGATTTGGATGATTTTATATCAATTTCATCTTTGGAATATATGGGTAATTCTACCCATAAATATTTAGTAAACAACCGTGTAGGATATAAAGCCCTTATTACTAATACATTGGGTACACAAGCATCTTTTCAGTACAGAAAACTAAATTAATATTAATTTATCTTTTCACTCTTTATATATTAAATTTCATATTTGTGTTGTGGATTGGGTGGAGAATAAAAGAACTTCACCCTTTCCTTTAATAATAAGATTAAATTAATATATTTATAATGAACATAACAGAAAATTTCACACTTGAAGAATTAGTGTTCTCTCAGACAGCAATTGATAAGGGAATTGATAATACTCCATCACAAGAAGTAATTGATAATCTTACTGTGTTATGTAAAACAATTCTTCAAAAAATTAGAGATAAATATGGTGATGTTATTAAAGTTACAAGTGGATATAGATGCACTGAATTAAATAAAGTACTTAAAGGTTCTTCTACATCACAGCATAGATTTGGTGAAGCAGCAGATATTACTTCTAAATCAGATACCATTACTGAAAATAAGAAGTTATTTGATTTGATATGTGAAATGATTAATAATAAAGAAATAGTAGTTGGACAACTTATCAATGAGTATAACTATAATTGGATACATGTTTCACTGCCTACCCCTAAACATAAAAATCAAATATTATATATAAAATAATTTGTTTTTTTAAAAAAGGTCTTTATATTTGCAGTAAATACTTAAAATTTATGTATTATGAAGACTAAAGAACAGGTTCTCAACATTAAAACTCTTACTGATGTACAGAGGAAAAGAGCAGAAGATTTTTTTCTTGCTCAGGAAAGGTTTCATAAACCCCTTACATTACCTGCAAACAATGAAGCAGAAGTAAAGCAGATGCTGGATAAGATGCAGAAAAACTATGAAGCAAGAAAAGCAGCAGAAGCAAAAGCAAGAGAAAGAAAGGCGGAGAAGTTAAATGAACATGCAGCTATTATTGATGCTATCAATCAAGCTAAGTCTTATGGCTTCACCACTGAAGATATCATTGGTATTATAAATGAGACAATCAGGGCTAAGAAGAATGAAAAAATTCTTGCTCAGATTGAAGAATTGAAGGCTAAGTTAGTCTAAATAAAGACAAAAAATCAGGGGATTAGTCTATAATCCCCTGATTTTCTTTTATTTAAGAAATAGTTAAGTTTGGGTATATTTGCTTAAACAAATGTGTATAAAGTTAACTATTTCTCATAATAAAATTACTAACTTTGCGGTAAATATAGTAATAATATGGGAAATAAATGCATATGCTGGCTAAGAGGCTCTAGTGATAGACAAGAGATAGAAAGCCAGAGGGATGAATTAACAACCCTTGCAACCACTAAATATAACTTCCTAAAAGAAGATATTATCTATATAGGAAAGGCTGGTGCAAGTGCCATAAAGCAGAATGAACTCTACCAGAAAGAGGTAGATGAACTATTAACCACACTTGATGCAGATAGTAGTGTTAAAACTGTATTTGTTTGGGAAATTAGTAGGCTTGCCAGAGTAGAGTTAGCCTTCTATAAAATGAAGGATTTCTTTGTTAAAAACAAAATCCAACTAATCTGCTGTACACCTAAGATAGAGTTATTTGATAGTGATGGAAAGATTAATCAAAGCACTGAAATAACACTATCCCTTCTCATAACTCTTGCTAAACAGGAAATGGATATCAAGAAGGAAAGGTTTAGGAGAGGTAGAGATAGAAATAGGAAGGAAATGAAGTGGAATGGTGGTGCATTTGGTGCATTATATGGTTATTCAGTAAATCCTGAAGGATATATAGTCCCAAATCAAGAAGAAACTGATAAAGTAAGGAGGATATTTAGATTATACAGTACTGGTAATTACTCTGCTGCAAAACTGGCTAAGGAGTTTAATGAAAGAGGTATAACACAGAGAAATGGTGTAAAATTCACTACAAGGAAAATTCAGCATATTCTTTCCAATAAGGCATATAAAGGTGATAATGGGATTAGGAAGTTTCCACAGATAATTGATGAAGAACTTTGGAATAGGGTTGCTGAAATGAGAAAACAAAATGATGCTACTGATTGGAAAGCAACCAAGGAAACAAAACATATCAATTTTGGAGTACAGCACCTTAAATGTAAGGAATGTGGCAGTAATATGTTTGTACTGAATACCAGATATAAATGCTACAAACACCACATTAAAGAGTGCTCATGTAAAGATAGTGTTGATAGTAGGATATTTGATAACCTTATTTGGGATGTTGCTCAACTTGAACATATAGAGTTCTTACACGGTGAAGGAGAAAAGAGTATTGAAACCTATGAAGCCAATAAGAAGATAGTTAAGGAGAAAATACTGGAGACAAACAACAAACTTGCACAACTTGAAGAAAGAAAATTTAGGGCACAAGACTTATACATGGCTGGTGAGATTAATAAAACAAGGTATGAATCTCAATTAAGCAAAATTAAAGCAGATTTCATTCAATATCAGGCTGATTTGGAAAGGTATCATGAAGAAATAGAAAGAATTGATAATATTATCTACCAAATTCACAATCCAACACCAGATTCATTTATAGGTTTAGTTGCTAATGTACAGGATGAAAAGGATAGGAAGGTTATAAAAGACATCATTAATCAGCATATAGGCTTGTGTACTATAGAGAAAGGAGAACTGTTTAATCACAAGGGAACTATCATTAGAATAAATACTATTAATGGTGTTGAACATAAATTTATCTTCATGTATGGTGCTCATAAGGTATATAAGTATAATTCCTTTGATGATAAATGGATTGATTACTATCCATCACATGAGTTAATGAAAAAAAAGGCAGAAGAAGTGTTTGAAAAAATGGGTACTACACTTGAAGAAATAACACAGGATATGATAAATGAAGAAAGGATTTCTGACATACTAAAAGATAAAATTTTAACAGATAATGAAAAAACATTCATGATAAGTGTTATCTTAGGGAAAGATATAAGGGAAGAATAAAAGTAAATATATTAAAATAATTAAGGGAAGTAGAAAATAAATCTACTTCCCTTTTTTTTTAATAAAAATATCTAAAAACTAATATCTAAAAGCTATGGTTGATACAAACTTTCTTTTTAATCATTAATCAACTAATACTGAAACATAGTAAATAGTAGTACCTGCTACTGGTGGAAATTCTACATAATCAAATTTTTCATTCATAATTGTGTTAATTTATTTCTCTTGTTATTGTTGATACATATTCTGTAATATTTTCATTTGATATAGTTGTCTTATATTCTTTAATATATCCAGAACAATCTATATTAGCAACTGCTAAATCATAAGGAATTAAATAAGTTGGTGTTTCTACATATGGTGAATTATCATCCATCTGTGTTATCTTTATTTTCCAATTCTTTTTTTCAACCTTGCTCCAATCTAGATTATCTAAATCAAATACTATGCATCTTTCATTATTTAATAGTACCATGTAAAGAAGTTTAGTTCCTTTAGGTGTACTTTGTCTCATTCTATTATATTTAGAAACCTTTAATTCAGCTTGTGGGTAATGTTCCATTTGCCACGGATTCTTATTTCTCTCTTTGATTTCCACATTGAATTGTATTAATTTATTGTTTAGGTTAATAACTGAACAATTCAAATCAACATAATCTGTTATGTTAGTTGGATTAATCTTTAAATCTTTCCCTTTATAAAAAATACTGTGTAAACATCTTGATGCAACATATCTATCTTGCCTTTCCTGTGCTTCAATTCTTTCTAAAGTAGTCATAAAAATAGTTTTTATTGTATATTATATTTATGAAAATGCTGATTATATATCAGAATTTCTTCTTATTAAATAATCCTTTATTAATCCATATATATCTTTTACAACAGCAACTATTATTTGTACAGATAAGAAAGAACCTAATACTTTAATTATACCTATTATTGGTATTGTATTTACTAAAAATGTTATTGCAGCATAAGAGATAAAAATATAAAATAAGAATACTACTATTGAAGTAATATCCTCTTGCCCTTTTTCATTAAACTTTTTCATATAAAATACTGTTTTTAATTGTTATTATTTTTTGTGTTCAATTATAAATAGTATATAAATTGAAAAAGTTTTATTTTTTTTGCAGATAATTAACCGCAAGTTTTGCGGATTATTACACTATATATAAAAAAAAGAGAAAGCCTGAGTTGACTTTCTCTTAATACACTATTTTAGTTAGGGAAGGTAGAATTACCTTAAAAAAATATCCAAAAAAACAAAATAACAAATAAAAACATATTGCAGAACACAAACTGTTTTCCCTATAAAGACTGTACTAAATAGTGCTTATCCTAAAATGAGTAGATTTAATCTTTACATAAATAAATAGTATTGACTTACTAAAAATCTTTATTTTTTCTAAATTTTCTACTATTTATTTATGAACAAAGAAAAATTTATCTCACATAATTACATTAGAAAACTTGTCCAGACATGAAAATTAGAATACTCATATACAAAAAAGAACATAAAAATTTTGAGAGTGATTATATTGAATTTAACTGGAAAAAACTTAAAAGCAAAATAATTTTTGAAGAAATTCAATCTAACAGATATTTATATTTTAGAAAAATAAAAGATTATTATAAAAATAACAACATTCCATATTTGAACTATTTATATGATAGTTTTTATGAGGAACAGTTTAATAATATAATACCATAACAATTATGCTTTACTACAAGGTTGATAATACTGTTTATCAGAACAGAAAAGAATTAAGAGAAAAGATAGGATTAAACCCTTATAAAAGGGAATGTAAAAAAGGAAATATAGTTTTTCTTAATCCAAAAGAAGACAATAAAAAAGATGAAAAGTAATTTTCATAAATAACATATAATTAAATCATAACTATTATGAAGGAAGATAAAAACTACACATTTCAAGTATCACTTAGTAATGATGCTTATGCTGATAAGATTATCAGTAGTGCTATGATTGGTAGCACAAGGAATGAAGAAAACCGTAGAATAAGAAAACAATATGGTTTTCCTGCAAATAAAGGTATTGGTTATAAACAAATAACAACCAATGCTGAACAACTTTTAGAAAATTTACTTAATGGACATGTTTTCTGCCATTTATTTAATCCACAAACTGTAAGAACTGATGGTACATTTGGTTCTTCTCAAAAAAAGGATGAAAATTTTACTGGTTCCTATGTAATAGGAGTTGATATTGATAAAACTTCTTATAAAACAGCAGAAGATTATATTTCATCTTTATCATTAAAACCTACTTTCTATTATACTACATATTCAAATTTAAAGGAAGATAAAGGTGCAAGATTTAGATTAATATATGTTTTTTATACTAAAATAGTAAATCCTTATTTCTTCAGGTACGCAGCCTATTGCATTAATAAGTTAATAGAAAAGGATACTAAAGAATTAATTGATGATGATTGTAATTTAAGATGCTCACAGTATTTCAATGGAACAAATAAAAATAATAGTGATATAATCCTTTCTTATGGTTTAACAAACTACATCTATTCTCTTGAAGATATAAATGTTTCTAAAGAAGGATATATAGATTTCTTAAAACACTATTGTTATTATAATACTTATAAATTAGATAGAGTAGAATATATTAATAATATATTATATAAATTAACTGGACAATATTATCAATTCAACAAATCTACTACATGCTATACTGAATTGCAAAATGACATCACTTGTAATTTTGAGAGTACAATATCAGTTTATACAGATTCATTATATGAAGTAACTTCAACTAATCCTTATAAATGCTCAACTGAATTTGTAAGTGATATGTCAAGATTGGATTATGATGAATTTATGAAATATAACAGACATAAGTATAATTACTTTTATAGAGTAGAAAAAGAAGATTGGATTGATGGATTATATCAATATATAGATAATGACTATTTTTCTTTATTCTGGAACACTAATATAGTAAAGAATGGAAATAAAAGAAGAAAGAAGTTATTTGAAAGAATGTGCTTAAGAAGGGTAATTAAACCATCTGTTGATGCTGATACTTTACTCTTTAATGCATATGAAGATGTACATAGATTCTTTGAAATAGATAAAGATTTAACTATTGATTGCTTGGTAAGAAATGTAGAAAATGCAATGAATCTTTCAATAGAAGATATTATATATAAATATTCAAATGATATTAACTATTTAAAGAGTAGAAAACCAAAATCAGGTATTATAATTAAATCAGGTGTTTCAAGAAATATTGCTGATAGAAATAAAGTCTTGAAGAATATTAGATGGAACTTAATAGAAGATTATTATGATTCTACTCTTACTGTAAAACAAAACTTAATACTTATCAAAGAAAACTTATTTGAAATTAGTGAAAGAACATTATATAACTTTATAAATGAAAAAGGTATTAAATCAGATTCTTCTAAAGTAACAGATGATGAACTAATGAATATTTTAGATATTAATCTTAGTATTAGAGAGAATATGAGAATACTTAAAGATAATGGTATTAAAGTAGGAAATAAGAGAGTAAGTAAAATACTTAATGTATTAAAGAATAGTAATAATAATATAGTTAATAATACTATAATATATACTAGTAATAATAATAAAACTAATATCTCAACTATATCTACTACATGCTATACTGATTTGCAAAATGACATCACTAATAGAAAACTTGAAGATAAGCAAAGTAAATTTATAGATATGTTAGATTATGCCTACAATCAATAGAATAAAGAAAATAGAAGTAAAGCAAGTTCCATATAAACATAATGGTAAGCAAGGAACAAAATATTATAATTCATTACAATGGAAGAATTTAAGAAATAGATATATTAAAGAAAATCCATTTTGTGAAAGATGTTTAAGTAAAGGAATAGTAAGATTAGCAGAAGAAGTACATCATAAAGAAGAATTTTTAAAAGGTATAAGTGAAGAAGATAAATGGAACTTGCTTTTAAATGAAGATAATCTTATGAGTTTGTGCAGTGAGTGCCATCATGAGATACACAATAATGAGAGAAAGAAAAATGAAAAGTAATCCCCCCTATCCTGAAAATTTGAGGGGATGCTTTATAACCCCACGCCTAACCGTCTTCTCACAAAAGGCAAATTTTTGAGATTTTGGAAAATGAGTGAGTGTAAG
>ODAJ012180994.1_pt1 | contig 15649 bp, 12 predicted proteins | sample 1539241 | NCBI WGS metagenome assembly ODAJ01 (sample SAMN02144231, study PRJEB22623) | gut metagenome | biome: sheep rumen | host: Ovis aries | place: New Zealand
GCAGATCCGGAGAAACTGAAATACTGGCTGCCGGTCGACTGGTACAACGGCGGTATGGAGCACGTAACACGCCATCTGATCTACTCCAGATTCTGGCATCATTTCCTGTACGATATCGGTGTCGTTCCGACATTCGAGCCGTACGCGAAGCGCTCCGCCCAGGGACTCGTTCTCGGAGCAGACGGCACAAAGATGAGCAAGTCCGTCGGCAACGTTGTCGATCCTGTAGAGGTCGTCAATGAGTTCGGAGCTGACACACTGCGCACCTACGTCCTCTTCATGGGCGACTACGGCGCGTCTTCACCGTGGAGCGAGACATCGGTCCGCGGCTGCAAGCGTTTCCTTGACCGCATTGCCCGCCTTGCGGACAACCTGCAGGATGAGGACGTAAAGTCCCTCGAGTCCGGTCTCCACAAGACCATCAGAAAAGTCACGAACGATATCGAGGACATGAAATTCAACACCGGTATCGCTTCCATGATGGCACTGCTCAATGACTTTGAGGCGGCAGGCAAAGTCGGAAAGAATCAGTATCTCACATTTGTGAAGCTGCTCACACCGTTTGCTCCGCACCTCTGCGAGGAGATCTGGGAGTACCTCGGACAGGAAGGCTTCATCTCGCTTGCCCCGTGGCCGGAGTACGACGAGGCCAAGACCATCGACGCCACTGTGGAGATCTCCGTGCAGGTCAACGGCAAGCCGCGCGACGTCCTCTCAATTGCAGTGGACGCGGATGAGGAGACAGCAAAGGCAGCAGGCCTTGCGCTTCCGAAGATCGCCAAACTCACAGAAGGAAAGCGCATTGTCAAGGTCATCTACAGACCGGGCAAGATTCTGAACTTCGTAGCAAAATAATACAGCATATTGAAGGGGCTGCCGCATCGGACAGTGTCCCCGGCTACGTGCAGCAGTCATTTGCACATAATGTCTGCTGTATGCAGTGGGGACGCTTCTCAGTGCGACAGCCCTTCTTTCAGGTAATTATGGAAGTAGTCAATAATAAAGCCAGAGGCATCTTTCACATAGTGCTGGCGGCCTTCGGATTTGCAGCCATGTCGCTGTTCGTCAGGCTGTCAGGAGATCTGCCGACAGCGGAGAAAGCATTCTTTCGCAATCTCATAGCCGCTCTCGTCGCTATGTATCTGCTCAAAAGAAGCGGAGATAAGCTGCGCGTCAGGGAGGGCTGTCTTCCCATTCTGCTCAAAAGGAGCATTGCCGGAACTCTCGGGATATACGCAAACTTCTGGGCAATCAGTCACATGGCCATCGCGGATGCCAATATCCTGAATAAGCTGGCACCCTTTGCGGCCATCGTCATGTCGATCTTCATCATAGGCGAAAAGCCCAATCTCTTTGAGATCGGAACTGTCATCACAGCCTTTATCGGCGCTGCCTTCATCGTAAAGCCCGGTGCAGGAATCGCCTCGCTGCCGGCTGTCATCGCCGTTCTCGGAGGCATTTCTGCCGGCACTGCCTACACCTATGTGAGAAAACTCGGACTCATGGGGGAGAAGAAGGCTGTCATCGTTCTGTTCTTCTCCGCATTTTCCTGCCTGGTGTCCGTCCCCGGCATGATCGCGGGATTCGTCCCCATGTCGGCAAAACAGCTTGCCTGCCTTCTCATGGCGGGTGTCATGGCCTCCGTCGGCCAGCTGAATGTCACGGCCGCTTACACATACGCTCCGGCCAGGGAAATCTCTGTGTTCGATTACTCCCAGGTCGTATTTGCGGCACTCCTCGGCTTCCTCATTTTTGGCGAGATGCCGGATATATGGAGCTTTGTCGGTTACCTGATCATCATCGGGACAGCCGTGATAAAATGGTATTATAATCTGCACGTCAAAGAGTGAGATTTTATCCCGCGGTCAGGCATGAGCGTCGGGGACATTCCTATTGGAGGTAAACACATGGCATTTGACGGAATCACGACCGCCGCGGTCGTCCACGAACTGAATACTAAACTCGCGGGAGGAGGCATCAGCCGCATCGTGCAGTCGGAAAAAGATGAGCTCGTGCTCACTGTGAAAAGCCGCAGGCAGACCTACCGCGTCCTCATGAGCGCATCAGCCTCGCTGCCTCTTCTGTACCTGATCCCTGTCAATAAACAGGCACCTCTGACAGCGCCCAATTTCTGCATGCTCCTTCGAAAGCATCTTCAGGGCGGACAGATTCTCCGGATCTACCAGCCGTCACTTGAGCGTGTGGTCATATTTGAGGTGTCCCACAGAGACGAGCTCGGTGATCTCATCACCAGAAATCTCATCATAGAACTGATGGGCAAATACAGTAATATTATCCTGACGGACAATAATAACAGGATCCTCGACAGTATAAAGCGCGTCCCGGCATCTATGAGTTCCGTCCGCGAAGTCCTTCCCGGCCGTGATTATTTCATCCCCGGCGCCGATGAAAAGAAAAATCCGCTCGAGGCGGACGATTCGACCTTCAGGGACCTCATCACGTCCTCTCCCCATGACGTCGTCAAGGCTCTCTATATGTCCTACACGGGTCTTTCGCCGATTGTCTCGGAAGAATTTGCCTACGAGGCAGGGATACTTCCAAGGAAGAAGGCGGCTGAACTCTCAGAGGATGAGGCATCTTCACTTTTCAGGGTCTTCCACCGCCATATGGATGCCGTCAGGATGGGTCTCTTCGAGCCGCAGATCGTATTTGCAGACGGAATACCGAAGGATTTTGCCACATTTCCGCTGAATATCTATGCGGGATCACCGGAAAAAATCTTCTTCGAGGGCGAAGATCTCGGGTCAGTATCGAGCTTCGCGTCCGAGTCAGGTTTCTCATCTGTCGGCTTTGAGTCCCCCAGCGACATGCTGATCTCATATTACGGAGAGAGGGATGCCCAGGCCAGGATCCGTCAGAAGTCAGCGGACCTTCGCCACGTCGTGACGACAGCCCTCGAGCGGACGAACAAGAAATTCGCGCTGCAGGAGAAGCAGCTGCTGCAGACTGAAAAGAAGGATAAATACCGCATCTACGGCGAGATGCTGAACACCTACGGCTACAATGTCCCTGACGGTGCGAAGTCGATTGAAGTCATCAACTACTATACGAACGAACCGCTGACCATCCCGCTCGACCCGCAGCTGAACGCGCGCCAGAATTCACAGAAGTATTTTGACCGCTACGCAAAACTGAAGCGGACCGCGGACGCGCTGGCGACCCAGATCGAGGAGACCCGGGCGGACCGGGAACAGCTCGAGTATTGTCTTGCCGCCATAGATATGGCCGAGACGGAGGCCGATCTCGTCGAGATTCGTAGAGAGCTCGGTGAATTCGGCTTCATGCAGAAGAGGAGCGCAGCAAAAGGCAAAGCCCGGGAAGCGAAGGCAAAGCCGCTCGTCTTTATTTCCACGGACGGCTTCACCATGTATGTCGGCCGCAATAACTATCAGAACGAGGAGGTCACGTTCAAGATCGGGAGCGGGTCCGATTGGTGGTTCCACGCCAAGAAGATGCCCGGCAGCCATGTGATCGTCAAGACAGACGGACGCGAGCTGACCGACCGGACGTACGAGGAGGCAGGAGCCCTCGCGGCCTATTATTCCTCCGGCAGAAAAGCCCCGAAAGTCGAGATCGATTATACCGAGCGGCGCAACCTCCGGAAAAAGAACGGCGGCAAGCCGGGCTTTGTGACCTATCACACGAATTATTCACTGATGGCAACGCCGGATATATCGTCCCTTCGGCGCATGTAGAAGCCATTTTCACATTGACGGGTGTATGCAAATGATGTAAAATACTTTGGATTATAAATCAAAGTTAAAAGGGTGCCCCATGGTTAAAAGTATGACAGGATTCGGCCATGCGGAAGCCGTCGGCGAAAAACGTAAGCTGACCGTTGAGATGAAATCGGTCAACAACCGATACCTCGACGTGAACATCCGCATGCCCAAGAAATTCAGCGCATTCGAAGCGCAGATACGAAATGTTCTGAAAGAATATGTATCGCGAGGTAAGGTGGATGTCTTTATCACTGAGGAGACATTTGCCGAGGGCGTCGGCGAGGTTGTTCTGAATACCGCGCTGGCAAAGCAGTATATGGACGCCTGCAATTCTATCAGCAGCGAGCTGGGAATTGAAGGGCAGGTCAAGATCACGGATATAGCCCGCTTCCCGGACGTCATAACGGTCAGAGAGCCGGAGACGGATGAGGAGGAGCTTTGGGCCGAGATAGAAGCGGTCGTCCGGGCGTGCGCAGAGAAATTCAACGCAGCCAGGGTCTCCGAAGGCGAAAGGCTCAGAGAAGACATGACCGCGAAACTGCAGCAGATGAAGTCGAGCGTCGCCTACATCGAAGAACATGAGCCCCAGATCATGGCCGATTACAGGGCAAGGCTCATGAAGAAACTGTCCGATATCCTCGAAGACAGAACAATCGATGAGAGTCAGCTGGCCACAGCTCTTATCGTCTACAGCGACAAAATCTGCACCGATGAGGAGACGGTCCGCCTGAAGAGCCATATCACACAGATGATCGATGAGCTCGGCAAGGACGAGAGTGTGGGCAGAAAGCTTGATTTCCTGGCACAGGAGATGAACAGGGAATCCAATACGATCCTCTCCAAGGCGGGAGACCTTGCAACGTCGAACGTCGGAATTGAACTGAAGACCGAAGTGGAAAAAATCCGCGAGCAAATACAGAACATTGAGTGACGGAGGCTGACTTGGCAGATAAAGGTTTACTGGTCGTCGTTTCCGGTTTTTCCGGAGCCGGCAAAGGCTCTATCATGAAAAGAATCCTGCAGAAATATGATAACTATGCCCTTTCCATATCCGCGACAACTCGCGACCCGAGACCGGGCGAAATGGATGGTCAGGATTACTTCTATAAGACACAGAAGCAGTTCGAGAAGATGATCGACAAAGATGAACTGATCGAATACGCGTCATACCAGGGCAACTATTACGGAACACCGAAAGCATATGTGGAGAAACAGCTGAATTCCGGCAGGGATGTCATTCTAGAGATTGAAGTCCAGGGAGCGACAAAAGTCAAAGAGCTGCTGCCGGATACTGTTCTCATTTTCGTCACCCCGCCGAGCGCGGCCGAACTCCGCGACCGGCTGACTAAACGCGCAACGGAATCGGCGGATCAGATTCGCGGAAGACTGCGCCGTGCGGTCGTCGAAGCCGAATATATGCCCACTTACGATTACATTCTCGTCAACGATGACCTCGAGGCAGCCGTCACGGAGCTGGATGAGATCGTCAGGGCAGAACACAAAAAGAGCGAAAGAAACAGCGCTCCGATAACAAGAATGACCACAGAACTGAAGGAACTTTTGAAAGGAGACGAAACGTTATGATGATCCACCCGTCCTACAAAGAAATGATCACAGCAGTAAACTCTGAGGTCGAAGACGGAACAGTGCCGGTAGTTTCCAGCCGCTATTCAATCGTCATGGCCACCGCAAAGCGCGCGCGCCAGCTCATAGACGGAGACGAAGCCCTCGTCGAGTCCGGTGAGAAAGAAAAACCTCTCTCCGTAGCCGTCGAGGAAGTGTATAAAGGCGCCGTCAAGATCCTCCCTGAAGAAGAAAACGCATAATAAAAAGGGGTTGTCGCAGAGGTGACAGCCCATTTCTTTTGAAACCAGTGACATATGCACTATTACACAGGACCGTCTTCGTCGGTGAAATGCGATAAGCTCCCGCGCGAGCCGTCCTGTTCTCAGATTTATGAATCATACGAACACGAAAATATATATGGTGTCTCTCGGCTGTGACAAGAACCTTGTCGACTCTGAGGAGATGCTGGCAATTCTGGCTGACCACGGCTACGTCATCACAGATGACGAGACCGAGGCGGATTGTGCAGTCATCAACACGTGCTGCTTCATCGAAGATGCCAAGAAGGAGAGCATTGAGGAGATACTGGCTCTCGCGGATCTCAAGGAGACCGCGCGCCTCAAGGTCCTCGTCGTGACAGGCTGCATGGCCCAGCGCTACAAGGAGGAGATTCTGAGGGAGATCCCCGAGGTCGACGCGATCGTCGGGACTACCGGCAAGCTCGGAATCGCCCGCGCTGTCGACGATGCCCTGAGCGGCAGGCAGACAATGCTGCTCCGTGATCCCAGCGATGACGAATACGATACCTCTTTCGTCTCCGAAAAGCCGAATACGGAAGATATCCCGCTCCCGGATCGCCTGATTTCCACAGGCGGACACTATGCCTATCTGAAGATTGCCGAGGGCTGCGACAAGAACTGCACCTACTGCATCATTCCGAAGATCCGCGGTCATTACAGGAGCTTTCCGATGGAAAAGCTTGTGGCCAAAGCGCGAAAACTTGCCTCCGAGGGCGTGACGGAGCTCATTCTCGTCGCGCAGGAGACGACGATCTACGGTCTGGATCTGTACGGACAAAAGTCGCTGCATCTGCTCCTTAAAGAACTCTGCAGGATTGATGGTCTCCACTGGATCCGTGTCCTGTACGCCTATCCGGAGGAGATTTACCCGGAGCTGATCGACACATTTGCAAATGAAAGCAAGATCTGCCACTACCTCGATCTGCCAATCCAGCACGCGTCCGACACGGTCCTTCGGCGAATGAACCGCAGGACGAGCGAGGCGGATCTCCGGAGTCTCGTCACGGAGCTCAGAAAACGAATCCCAGATATTTTTCTTCGCACGACGCTGATCTCCGGATTCCCCGGTGAGACCGAGGAGGACCACGAGATCCTCTGTTCCTTCGTGGAGGAGATGCGGTTCGACAGGCTCGGCGTTTTCACCTACTCGAAAGAGGAGGACACGCCGGCAGCCAGAATGAAACAGCAGATTCCGAAGCGCCTGAAGAATAAACGCAGGAACGAGATCATGCGGATCCAGCAGAAGATATCCAGAGCCCGCGGAAAAGGCCGCATCGGGCAGACAATCGAGTGTGTGATCGAAGGAGAACTGCCGGAGGAGGGGATTTATGAAGCCCGCACCTACGGTGATGCTCCGGGCGTCGACGGGCTTGTCTTCATCCCGACGACGTACCCGCATATGAGCGGGGATTTCGTGAAGGTAAGAATCACCGGAGCTTCCGAGTACGACCTGACCGGAGAGGAAGTCCCCGAGGAAATCTATTAAAGGAAAGCTGATTTTAGAAAGGAGTCTTTTTATGAATCTGCCGAACAAACTCACATGTCTTCGCATGGTGCTCATTATCCCGTTCGTCATCTTTATGCTGGCAGGTGCCGGCGAGGGTATGTACAAATGGATTGCGCTCGCTATCTTCATTATCGCGTCCCTGACGGATATGCTCGACGGTCAAATCGCCAGAAAATATAATCTGATCACCGATTTCGGAAAGTTCATGGATCCGCTGGCGGACAAGCTGCTTGTCTGCTCAGCCATGATCTGTCTGGTAGAACTCGGTCGTCTCCCTGCATGGATATGCATCATTATCATCGCCAGGGAGTTTGCGATCAGCGGATTCCGTCTGATTGCGTCCGACAAGGGAGTTGTCATCGCCGCAAATATGTGGGGCAAGACCAAGACTGTAAGCCAGATGGCAATGGTCATCCTTATGATCGCCAACTTCGATATTCCGGCTATGCAGATGGTGACGACTGCTGTCATGTACATTGCCTGTGCGCTGACTCTTATTTCCCTGGTTACATACATTATTGATAATAAAGGTGTCATGACATCCATGTAAGTTTGAGGCCGGTCCGGAAAACTTATGTGCAGCCCCGGACCATCCGCACGGGCAGCAGATCATGCGGCAGTAAAGACGGCGCAGGGGCTGTATGGCGACATCTATTTGAGGAGATTATTATGGAAAATGAGACAAGAAGAGTACATATGAACCATAACTCTCACCTGCTTGAGCTGGAAGAGTATATGTATCCCCTGGTCGACGTGGCCAGACCGAACACATTCAGGAATCTGTATCCCTACGACGAGATTCCGAAGATCGCTTTCAACGACAGAACTGTTCCGCACCATATGCCCGATCAGATCTGGATCACTGACACGACCTTCCGCGACGGACAGCAGTCCAGAGCTCCCTACACGACAGAGCAGATCTTGACAATCTATGATTACATGCACAAGCTCGGCGGTCCCAAGGGCAAGATACGGGCATGTGAATTCTTCCTGTATGATGAGAAGGACAGAAAAGCTGTCGAGAAATGCATGGACAGAGGCTACCGTTTCCCGCAGGTCACCTCCTGGATCAGGGCCAGCAAGAAGGATTTTGAGCTTGTCAAATCCATGGGCATGCGCGAGACCGGCATTCTCGTTTCCTGTTCTGACTACCATATTTTCTATAAGATGCATATGACACGTCGTGAAGCCATGGAGCATTATCTCACGATTGTCAAAGAGTGTCTCGAGATGGGTATCAGCCCCCGCTGCCACCTGGAGGATATTACGCGCGCCGATATCTACGGCTACGTCATTCCTTTCTGTCTCGAGCTCATGAAGCTGCGTGACCAGTACGGCATCCCGATCAAAGTTCGCTGCTGCGACACAATGGGCTACGGTGTCAACTATCCCGGCGCCGTTATTCCGCGCTCCGTGCCCGGCATCATCTACGGTATCATGACCCATTCGGGCGTACCCTCGGAGCTCATCGAGTGGCATGGCCACAATGACTTCTACAAGGCCGTTTCAAATTCGACAACTGCGTGGCTCTACGGAGCATGCGGCGTCAACTGCTCGCTCTTCGGCATCGGAGAGCGCACGGGCAACACTCCGCTCGAGGCCATGATCTTTGAGTATGCACAGCTCAGGGGAACACTCGACGGCATGGACACAACTGTTATCACAGATCTGGCAGAGTATTATGAGAACGTGATCGGCTACAAAATTCCCGAGAGAACTCCGTTCGTCGGCAGGAATTTCAACATCACGCGCGCGGGCATCCACGCTGACGGTCTCTTAAAGAACGAGGAGATCTACAACATTTTTGACACCGAGAAATTCCTGAAGAGACCGGTCGAAGTCGCGATCTCGAACACATCCGGTCTCGCGGGCATCGCTCACTGGGTCAACAGGCACTATGAGGTTCCTGAGGAGAATCCGATCGACAAGAAATCCGAGCTGGTCGCGATGATCAAAGCCTGGGTCGACGAGCAGTACGCAAACGGCCGTGTCACCGTCATAACCAACGACGAGCTCTTCGGCGTTACGGACACCGCACTCGGACAGCTCGGCCTGAGCCTCAAGTTGAAGAAATAACGAATCCCGGGAGGATAAGAATGAATAAGATTAAAATGGCCACACCACTCGTCGAGATGGACGGAGATGAGATGACAAGAATCATCTGGCAGATGATCAAGGACGAACTGCTGAGTCCCTATATTGATCTCAATACTGAGTATTACGATCTTGGGCTTAAGCACCGCGATGAGACGGATGATCAGGTCACGATCGACGCCGCGAACGCGAACATGAAATACGGAGTCTCCGTAAAGTGCGCCACCATCACTCCGAATCTTGCACGTCAGGAAGAGTACGGTCTGAAACGCCTCTACAAGAGTCCCAACGGCACGATCCGCGCAATGCTGGACGGCACGGTCTTCCGCGCGCCGATCCTTGTCAAAGGGATCTCACCCGTTGTCAGAAAATGGAAAAAGCCCATCACCATCGCCCGACACGCCTACGGCGATGTCTATAAGAACACAGAGATGAAAATTGATGTCCCCGGAAAGGCAGAGCTGGTGTTCACCGCTCTTGACGGAACGGTGACAAAGAAGACCATCTTCGAGTTCACGGGACCCGGCGTCATTCAGGGTATGCACAATCTAGATTCCTCCATTGAGAGCTTTGCGAGATCCTGCTTCACCTACGCGCTTGCAGTCAAGCAGGACCTCTGGTTCGCGACAAAAGACACGATCTCCAAGGTCTACGACGGTGATTTCAAAGCCATCTTTGAAAAAATCTACGAAGAGGAATTCAAGGAAAGATTCAATGAGGAAGGGATCATCTACTTCTACACGCTGATCGACGACGTCGCAGCCCGCCTCATGAAGAATGAGGGCGGTTTCGTGCTGGCTCTCAAGAACTATGACGGAGATGTTCAGTCTGACATGCTCTCATCCGCATTCGGATCCCTGGCGATGATGACCTCCGTCCTCGTATCGCCTCACGGATATTTCGAGTACGAGGCTGCCCACGGTACAGTCCAGCGCCACTATTATAAGCATCTGGCGGGAGAGACCACATCGACCAATTCCGTCGCCACGATTTTTGCGTGGACCGGCGCTCTGCGAAAACGCGGAGAGCTTGATGGAAATTCGGAGCTCGCCGCATTTGCGGATAAACTCGAGCATGCTACGCTCGCGACGATTGAATCCGGAAAAATGACCGGAGACCTGATCCTCATTTCCGATCTCGAAAACAAGGAAAAGCTGAGCACCCTTGACTTCATCAAGGCAGTGCGAGAGACACTCGATACACTCATGTAAAAAGCTGTCGAACAAAACGGCGCGCCCTGCATATGGCATTCATCCGAATGTCTGCCATATGCAGGGCGCATCTTTATTTGACATTATATCATTACTGGTCCTCAGACAATTCCTCCCAGACAGCATAGAGCTCTTCAAGCCTCAGAAGGATCTGTTCTTTTCGATTCCCCAGATCCGTACACTTGACCGGATCACAGGCCACCTCGGGTTTTTCGAACTCGGCGTCGATAGAGGCGTCCTCGCGCTCGAGCTCCTCGATCTCCTTTTCAGTGCGCTTTAAGTCGTTCGCGCGCTTGCGCGCTCTTGCCTGCTCCTCCTTCTGGGCCTTCCAGTCCTGCTTGGCGAGGGTCTCCTCCTTGATCACGTCAGCTTTCGGGTCGATTCCCAGATACGCCTTTTCCAGCGTTTCCTTTTTCTCCAGATAATAATCGTAATTTCCTATATAGCTGATCAGAGACTTGTGCGTCAGGTCGAGAATGCGGGACGCTGTATGGTTGATAAAATAGCGGTCGTGGGAGACGTAGAAGAGGGTGCCTGTGTAGCTGTTCAGCGCAGTCTCAAGGATCTCCCTTGAGTCGATGTCCAGATGGTTTGTCGGCTCATCGAGAATGATGAAGTTGGCGCTGCCAAGCATGAGCTTGCACAGGGAGACTCTGGCCCGCTCGCCGCCGGAGAGATCGCGGATGTACTTGAAGACATCCTCTCCGGTGAAGAGGAAAGCGGCGAGAGCACTGCGGATTCTCGTGTTGTTGAGCTCCGGATAGTCGTCGGAGATCTCGTCGAAGATCGTCTTGTTCATGTCAAGAACGGCCATCTCCTGATCATAGTAGCCGATCTCGACATTTGCCCCGAGTGTAAAGCTGCCGGAATCCGGCGCGTACACTTCGTTCAAGATCTTGAGCAGTGTTGATTTGCCCGTTCCGTTGTTGCCTATGAGCGCAACATGCTCTCCCTTTTTTATTTCAAATGAAAGATCTTCGAAGAGCGATATCCCCCCGAACGCCTTGGCCAGATGAGAGACAGTGAGAACGTCCCTACCGCTCTCGAACCTTGGGGAGAATGAGAGTCCCATCACCGCGTTTTCCGCGTAGGGCTTATCAGGCATCTCCATTTTGGCCAGCATTTTCTCCCGGCTCTCGGCTCGTCTGATCGATTTCTCGCGGTTAAATTGCTTTAATTTAGCAATGACCTCTTCCTGGTGCTTTCGTTCCTGTTCCGCCTTCATGAAAGCCAGATACTCCGCATGGCGGATATCCGCCTTTTTCCTGCTGTAGGCATCATAATTGCCCATATAGGTCCTTGATCTGCCATGGTCGAGTTCTATGACCTTGGTGACAACGCGGTTCAGGAAATAGCGGTCGTGGGAGACAATGAGGACCGCACCCCTGTAGTTCATGAGATAGGTCTCCAGCCAGACAATCGAATTCATGTCCAAATGGTTCGTCGGCTCATCGAGCATGATGATGTCCGGCGCCGTAAGCAGAAGAGCACCGAGGGCAACGCGAGTTTTCTGGCCTCCGGAGAGGGTACCGACCTGTTTGGAAAAGTCTTCCTCCTCAAATCCGAGACCCTTCAGTACACCCGTGACCTCCGAGCGGTACGCGTATCCATTTGCACGTTCGAACTTCTCCTGGTCATGCGCATAGGCCTTCATCTCGGACTCCAGGGCTTCGCCTGAGAGCCCGGCCATGCGCTTTTCGGAAATCCGCATGCGGCGGTCAAGCTCCAGAATATCCTTTTTCACCATCATGAGCTGCTCAAATATGGTCGCGTCACCGGTTAGGTCCTGATGCTGGGCAAGATAGCCGATATTTTTGCCGCGGGAGAGTGTCACAATGCCCGAATCCGCCTGCATCTCCTGCATGATGATCTTAAGAAGTGTGGACTTGCCGGCTCCGTTTATGCCTACAAGCGCGGCTTTCTCATTCTCCTCGATATGAAAAGAGACTTCCCGGAGCACCTCGTTGCCCGGGAATGTCTTGCTCACTTTCTGTATGTCAAGTATCACAGCCTGCTCCTTTAACATGTTATACAGTGTACTGCTATGATACCCGACTTTTTCCTGCTTGACCAGTGAAAAATAACAGCTCCATTGAAAAGTTGACATTCATGGATTATACTTTATCTGACTGAAAATCCAGTGGCAGCCGCCTGCTGCCTGAAAACGGAGGTACACATGAAGCATATCGTGACAGCGGAACAGATGAGGGCCCGCGACAACTATACAATAAAAAATCTCGGCATTCCGTCGGCCGTTCTCATGGAGCGAGCCGCCCTCGGCATTGCCAGAGAAGTCATACAGAAATATGAGGAGCTCGGAAGCAAAGGCCGGGTGCTGTGCATCTGCGGCACGGGCAACAACGGCGGCGACGGCGCTGCCTGCGCGAGGATCCTTCACATGAAGGGTGTGAGAGCTGACCTCTTTATCGTCGGCGATCCGGAAAAATTCACCGGCGAGATGCGGCTCCAGGAAAAAATCTGCAAGAAACTGGGCATCCTTGAGGTGACCAACCCGAATTACCTGTCCTATCAGATCATCGTTGACGCAATGTTCGGCATCGGTCTTTCCCGGGACGTGGAGGGCGAGGCCTCCGATGTCATTTCCGCGATAAACGACTGCGGAGCCTACGTGATCTCCGCGGACATTCCGTCCGGCATCAACGCAGACACGGGCGCGGTCATGGGGAACGCCGTCCACGCTGACGTGACTGTCACGATGCAGCTGACAAAACCCGGTCTTGTTCTTTACCCGGGCGCTCTGCACGCGGGCAGGATCGTGGTGGAGGAGATCGGCATCCTCGACGACATCCCGGGCGGCAAAATTGCTGCCAGAACGAACAAACTCGCGGGCGACGAGACCTCGGATTCCGACATTCCGAAAGAACTCTCCCTCGATGAGATCCACTATCTTGAGCAGGAAGATATTAAGAAGTATCTCCCGATGCGTCTTGCATCCGGCAACAAGGGCACTTTCGGCAAAGTTCTGATCATCGCCGGTTCAAAAAATATGGCTGGAGCCGCCTATTTCTCCGCCCTCGCCGCGATGAGATCAGGTGCCGGCATGGTCAAGATCCTGACCGCCGAATCGAACCGCGACATACTGCAGAGGGAGATCCCCGAAGCCCTGCTTGAGACATACACGAACGATGAGGACGTAGTCATGGCCCTGGACGCCTCCCTCGCATGGGCGGACGTCGTATGTATGGGACCGGGACTCGGAACGACGGAGCGGGCAGCCAAGATCGTCCGCTACGTGCTTCTTTCCTGTTCACACCCGCTCGTCCTCGACGCGGACGGTCTCAACTGCCTGTTCGGCGATACGACGCTTCTTTCTTCCTATATGGGCAAGCTCTACGTAACGCCGCACATGGGAGAGATGGGAAGGCTGACCATGAAATCCGTCGCCGAGCTGAAATCAGACCCGATTTCCTCCGCGGTGTACCTCGCGCGGAGCTGCGGTGTCTTCACAGTCATGAAGGATGCCCGCACGGTCATAGCCCAGCCTGACGGCAGCGTATACATCAACGTCTCCGGCAACAGCGGAATGGCGACAGCGGGCAGCGGAGATGTGCTCTCAGGAATACTCGCCTCACTCCTCGCGCAGGGGACGGAGCCTTTCGCCGCGGCACCGATGGCGGCTCTGATCCACGGACTCGCCGGCGACGCAGCCTGCAGGGATAAAGGCGAGCGCTTCATGATCGCGTCCGATATTATTACGCATTTGAGCGATGTCCTGAAATAAATCCGGCATCGCATCCGTTCCGATCCCGCGCCGAGACGAGAACGCGGGATCCGGATAAGCTCATCGCCATGAGAGGCGGAGCATCTCAAACTGAGACATAAGGAGATTATTATGAAAAAATACAGCAGGGTACGGGCAGAAATCGATCTCGACGCTGTCAGGTTCAATTTTGAGAGCATGAAGAACAATCTGACACCCGGCACTAAGATGGCGGCAGTCATCAAGGCCGACGGTTACGGTCATGGAGCGGTCCAGATTGCAAGGCTTATTCAGGGCTTCGATTATATCTGGGGATTTGCGGTGGCGACGGCCGAGGAAGCCATGCAGCTCCGCACAAAGGGTATCTCAAAGCCGATCATGCTTCTCGGCTACGCCTTTGAGGAATCCTATGAAGATCTGATCGATTATGACATCCGCGCATGCGTGTTCGAGGAGGCGACAGCCCGGGCACTTTCGGCCTGCGCGTCGAGTCTCGGCAAAACGGCGATCATCCATTTTGCTCTCGACACAGGCATGAGTCGAATCGGATTCGCGGATACGGCTGAGTCCGTCGAGACGATAAAGAGGATAGCAGCTCTGCCGAACATCAGAGTCGAAGGCCTGTTCACCCACTTTGCGAGGGCAGACGAGCTCAGCATCACTCCGGCAATTACACAGATGAAGAGATACACGCGCTTCTCGGAGATGCTCAAAGAGGCGGGTGTAGAGATACCGATCCACCACATGTCGAACAGCGCCGGCATCATTCGCCTCCAGTCAGCGAACGCCGATATGGTCCGGGCGGGAATCACAGTCTATGGTCTCTATCCGTCAGATGAGGTCGAGACGGAGCCGGTCCCTCTGAGACCGGTCATGAGCCTCATAAGCCACATTTCCTACGTGAAAACTCTTGAGCCCGGGGCAGAGATTTCCTACGGCGGGACCTACAAAGTGACTGAGACGAAACGCGTCGCGACGATCCCGGTCGGCTATGCGGACGGGTATCCGCGCCAGCTGTCCAACAAGGGCTATGTGCTGATCCACGGCAGGAAGGCTCCGATTCTCGGCAGAGTCTGCATGGACCAGTTCATGGTCGACGTCACGGACATCCCCGAAGCCGCCCAGAAGGACGAGGTCGTCCTCGTCGGGACCCAGGGAGATGAGCACATCTCCGTCGAGGAGCTCGGAGCGCTCTCGGGACGCTTCAACTACGAGTTCGTCTGCGACATCGGAAAGCGGGTGCCGAGATGCTTCATGAAGAACGGCATCTGTGTGGAGCAGACCTCCTGTTTTGACTGATCCGGTGACGACACAGTTAGACACGGTTAGACACGGTTAGACACGGTTACAGCTCAGACGAACTGAAGCGAAGTCTCATACGCCTGAGCAAACATCATCTTCATCGAAAAACGCACGTCCTCCTCTGCAAGCTTAGAAGATGCATCCGCATCTTCTGATCTCTCGGTCGGACCTGCAATGTTTTTCTCACGAAGATGAATGCTTTGCTT
>ODAJ012172638.1_pt1 | contig 15640 bp, 15 predicted proteins | sample 1539241 | NCBI WGS metagenome assembly ODAJ01 (sample SAMN02144231, study PRJEB22623) | gut metagenome | biome: sheep rumen | host: Ovis aries | place: New Zealand
TCCCGGCTTCGTGCACAACGTGATGTACGAGACCTACCTCAAGAACCACGAGGCCCCCGAGGACATCAAGTACTTCATGTGCGGCCCGCCCATGATGGTCAAGTGCGTGAACGAACTCCTGGATTCCCTTGGAGTTGCCCCCGAGAGCATTCTCTACGACAACTTCGGAGGTTAATCGTAAACCAAAGCGCTTTTATCAAGCCGCCAGCCTTGTGGGCAGTCAAGCCCCGTGGCTGACGGCTTTAAAATTATGGGATAGCAGGTATTGCGGCAGGCGTCCCGGTTGTCCGAGACATGAAAACGAAAAATCAGGGACTCTCCGGGGCGGGTGTGGCATGAGGAGGAGAAATAGTCGGCCTTTACCTCTATATAAGTCTGCGCAATGCCGCCTGAGAGGTTTTCAAGAAGGTACAGCTTCACAGTTCCGCTTATTCCGTCCATGGTGTCATGGTTGAGAGGGTATATCCCGGAGCCGGTTTTCAAGTACCCTTCATCAAAAAAAGAGTCCCAGTATTCTACGGTGCTGCCCCCAAATAGGAGTACCGACGACGGTGAATTACAAACCCTGGCCGAAGTAATGCGTAAACTCACATCCTCATCAAGGCCTCTGCGGTCTACCCGGAGGTCTACCCTTGACATAAGCCTCTCCAAGGGCACTACAATCTTTCCGTCGGCTCCTGCAACCGCATCCTCCAAATACGCCGCCATGGGGATGCCGGCCTCAAACTCGTCCGGGTACGCCAGGTGGAACCTGTATTCCAGCGCCTCCTGAGATGAGCCGAACTTGAGTTCGTACCCAAGATTGGCTGCAGCAAAAAACATATAGGGACTGTCCTTGAGAAGCCGTGCCGTCAAGGACGGAATTTCTCCGCGGTACTCTCTTCTTGAGACATATGCGCTTGCCTCCAAAAGGCCGAAACTATTGTATACCAGGATATTGTAGTCGGAAATGAGGTTGTCGTCAGGGTCGCCTGAACGCGTGTGGACTCCCTGGGGAAGAAGGGATATGGAAACTTCTTCCACAAAAGGCTTCTCCACACGCGAACACGCGGCCACAAGAACAACAATTAATAACCATCTAACGCCACTTCCAATCATCAGAATATCTCCTCTCTTTGATCACACATATTCCAGGGCACGCACGAGCCGCCAAGCGAAACCATATCGGCCGAAGCCGGGATGTCCGGGTCCGGCGTTCCCATTTTTTTCAGAGTCACGTCAAGGGAGTAGGTTCTCCCGGCGCGAAGCCCCGGTAGTTCTATAGGATAATAGCACAGGTGCTCTCCCACGTACCCTTCCAGCACTATCCGGGTTACGGGACGACCAAGCGCCGCCGAATCCGCCTCATTGGAGTAGCACCAGAACTCTTTTTCGGCCATGACCTTTTGCCTCCAGACATTCCCCACCCCGGTTTGGAGAAGCATCTCAGGACGAGGAAATGCCATTACTGCCGTGCTATCCAGCCAGCCCTGATTCACGGTGGATACGGGAATTCCGGCATGCGGGCCGAAGGGCCTTGCCTCAACTCCGGCGTACTGCATATAGATAAGGCTGTTGTCAAAGCTCCATCCCGTGTACGGGGTTCCGGAAAAATCGCAGGAGACGGAGCGCAGCACAATCCTGACAAGAGACGTCCTCATCTGAAGGTCTGCAACGCGGGACACTCCTTCCTCCAGCACCTTCTCTCCGGCCAGGAGCGGCTTCTCCGGCGAATCCTCCTTCAGGGAAAAGCTGTATTTTGAAAGGTCGGCATAGGTGCGCACCCCCGCCCAGGTCATGGCGCTGCCGGAATTCACCGACAACGCGGCCACTCTCTTCACCCCCACCGAAGACAACGCATGCATGGTGTCGTCGGCCCTCAGGCGCTGGTAAGAGTCCAGATACTGCGGGGAAAGGGTGTCAAAGAAGAATACGTCTATATAAGATGCAGGGGCCGATTTTTTCAGCGGCGCCTGCAAGGGAGTGCAGGAAATAAAGGCCGGAAACTGCAAGAACGCAGTTATCAATGCCGCAGACACGCGGCCAGCAACATAAGTAGAAAAGACAACGGTAGAAACGAAAGACATCCGGCCTGTATTTTTGGTTCTTGACATTTTAGGCAAAATTCATGTGGTCCGGATGCAAAACTATCTGCCGCAAAGGCATAATGCAAGAATCCTGCGAAAAAAAGTGTTGTTTCACAGGAAAACTTATAAAAAATTTACGTTTCTAAGGATGAATCCTAAAGAAAATTCATGTTTCCAAGGCAAATTTTAAGGGATTCGGTCCAGTATGGAATACGGATTCCGAAGGTTTCCTTGATTTTTGTCTTGTCCAAAACCGAATAAGGGGGCCTTGTAACCTTTGAAGGGAATTCGGCCGAATGGCAGGGCAGTATGCTGCAGGAAGTATGCCCGGAGTACTCCGCAATTGCCTTGGCGAAGTCGTACCAGGAGCATACGCCTTCGTTGGAGTAATTGAATATGTGAGATGCCCGGTCTGGGCCGGGCATGACATCTCCACCGTCATTGCCGGCCTGACCGGCAATCTGAACGATGGCGGAGGCAAGGTCATGGGCATAGGTGGGCGTACCAACTTGGTCGAAGACAACCTTGAGCTCCGGCCTTGAGGCTGTGAGATCCAACATGGTTTTCACAAAGTTCTTCCCGTACTCGCTGTACAGCCACGCGGTGCGAATTATTACGTGCCGCACCCCGGAGCGGAGAATAGCCTCCTCTCCGTGAAGCTTGGTAAGGCCGTAAACACCCGTAGGAGTGCCTTTCATATCTTCGCGGCAAGGAGTATTGTAGGGCTCTTTGCCGAATACATAGTCTGTGGAAATGTGGACCAGAAGCCCGCCTGTCTCCTTCATTGCCACGGCAAGGTTCTCCACGGCCTTTGCATTTAGGAGTTCGGCCAATTCAAAATTGTCCTCTGCAGCCTCCACATTAGTATATGCGGCGCAGTTGACTATGGCCTCTATGCCTTCTTCGGCCACAATCTTACGTATTGCCTGAAGGTCCGTGATATCAAGTTCCTCGATGTCTGTGTATACAAACCCTTCAGGTGACAAGTCACGGATGGATTTTCCAAGCTGACCGTTGGCTCCGGTTACAAGAACTTTCATTTGGCGTAATAGTCTATGGAGTAGTCAAAAAGATCCGTTGCCTCTGAAAGGAGCGGATGATGCTTATCCTTCTCTGAAAGCAGGATTTGGGCCTCAGGAATGCCCCAGTCGATACCCAGAGAAGGGTCGTTCCAGGCAATGGCGCCTTCCTCCTGGGGAGCGTAAGGGTTGTCGCATTTGTACTGGAACACGGCCTCAGGGCTTAGCACCGCAAAGCCGTGGGCAAAGCCCCGCGGAATGAAAAGCTGACGGTGGTTCTCTCCGGAAAGAACGCATGCAACGTGACGGCCGAACCACGGGGAGCCGCGCCTTATATCTACGGCTACATCAAGGACGGAGCCGCTCACAACCCGCACAAGCTTGCTTTGGGAAAACCTTCCCTTCTGGTAATGCAGGCCGCGGATAACCCCGTAGGAGCTTTTGCTTTCATTGTCCTGCACAAATTCTACGGGCATTACGGCCGAACCAAAATCCCTCTGGCTCCAGCTTTCCATGAAATACCCGCGGGAATCCCCGAACACACGGGGCTCCAGTATTACCACTCCGGGAATATCTGTTTCAATAACGTCTATCATTTCTGAGCGCAAATATAATCATAAAAAAGGAGCCTTCGTTCCACCATCTCATGAGGGTTGGAAAGCGCCTGCATCTTCTCGTAGGCCGACTTTGTGATAGCCTTCTGGAGCTTTTTATCGGCCGCAAGGGCCGCAATCTCAGAGGCCATCTCCGTAGGGTCGTCGGCAATTATGCAGTCTTTCCCGTTTTCAAATACCTGCCCCTCAATGCCCTTAGAGGTAATCACAACCGGCGACGACCCCATGATTGCATCCGACACCTTCATGCGCATGCCGCTGCCTATGCGAATTGGAGCAATGGAAATCTTGCCGTTTACAAAGTCCTGGATGTTGGGAACAAAGCCGCAGAATACAAGTTCCGGATTCTCCGCGGAAAGCTTCTTCTTGGCCGCTTTGTCCCACTCTCCGGTAATATATATCTTGACTCCGGGAAGTTTGGGCCGAAGCCTTGGAAGTACGTTTTCGCAGAACCAGAACATCCCGTCCATGTTGGGATAATGGGTACTGCTGCCAACAAACACAAGGTCCGTGGAGCATTCCTTGAAAGGCTTCACGGCCGACATCTTGACTATGGCGGGAGAGACATAGATCTTTGAAGGATCCAGGTACTCCGAAAGAATGGCGCGGTCTGTCTCCGTGAGGGTTATCACGTGGTCGAATCTTCTTAGCATCCCTATCTCAAGGTCCATCTCCTTGTCTACGGCCACGCGGTCGTAGAGCGTGGGATTTTCCATGAGGGAAATCTCATTGTGGTTGCGGATAAACCTGATTTCATGGTGCACGAACACCTTCTTCACATTTTCAGGGAGGAAGTACACCACGGGCAGGGACTCGTAGAATTCGGCCTGGATAAGGTCAAAAAGTTCCTCTGAGGTTATCTTGGCAACATATTCATAGAAATCAAGGTCACGGAGCCTCATGGCGTCACGCCACGGGATGGTGGTGCGGCTACGGAGCATTGCGGCCATAGGATCCGACTCCGGAATGCGGCAGAAGAACCTTAGGCGCCTGTTTTTGGTGTACGGGAAGGTTATGAACCTTACCCCCGGGAGCGCCTTCCTTAGCTCTTCAAGGGGAATGCGTATGGAATCCTTGCGGATATCGCCGCGGGCGATAACCGTTACCTCATGGCGCTTAGCCATGGCGCTTAGCATGGTGAAGACGGCCTGGTTGCCGCCGGAATCCAGCGGGTACGGAATATATGGCGTCAGGATAAGGATCTTCATCTAAAGGATATTGTTGACAAGGATTTCAAACGCGCGCCTGCGGTCTGTGGCGGCAAAAGCCCTGGAAAGCCGCACAAGGTTTTTCCGGGAGAACTTTCCGCCGAAAGAGTACTTGAGATTAGTGCTTATGAAAATGCGGAGGGCCCGGCGGTATTCGTTGTCCGGGACACCTTTGTATTCCTTGGAAAGCCAGGTGACAAACTGGATGAGGGCTTCCATCTTGACGTCCTCAAGGCCGGTGCTGTTGGAGATGTTCACTCCGTCTGCGTTTCTCCACAGAACCGGAGCGCCTTCCAGATTGACAATGGCCCCGGCTTTGGAGGCATAAGAGTACCAGGACGCGATGTCGGAGCACCACGCTAGCGGGAAATGCACCATTGGGACTTCCCGGAAAAGGCGCTTGGAGAAGATGTACTCGCAGGCGGCCGAAGGCCTGTGGCCCGCAAGATACCCCTTGAGATAGTCTTCCGCCGTGGTTTTTTGGGCCGAAAAACTGGTATGGACAAACTGGATATTTCCCTCACTGTCAACTGTATCCAGCGGAAAACGGAAGAATTCCCCGCCGCCGGAAACGGCCGCATGGAAGCGTTCAACGGCATCCGTGGGCATTACGTCGTCGTCGGAGAAAAGGTATATCCAGTTTTCATTTTCCACAAGGCCCATGCACCTTTCCCACTGCCCCACAAGGTCCTTTCCTCCAAGGTTGTCCGGGAAACGGTGATACACAAGCGGAAACCGGCCTTCATACGGGGCCAGGACACTCTTGACATCATGCGGGGAGGCGTCGTCACCCACATACAGCACAAAATCCCGGTCTGTCTGAGCGGCGATGCTCCTGAGGGCAAGGTCCAGAAAGGCAGGTTTATATGCCGGAATGACTATTGCAAGAGTGTTTCCCATAGTTTTTTAATAATGGAATTTAACAAAAGTACCTATTTAAATTGTACAAAGCAAAACTTTTGGGGCATTTTCTGATTTTTCTCACTATTTTTGCACTCATGAAGCCTTTGCTAGTAATCTTCCACCTGTTTTACCCGGACCAGTTAAACTGGTTCCTGGAAAAACTGTCAAACATAAACGGATGCCAATGGGACCTCATTGTAACGGGGCCTCCCAAAAGCAAAGAAGCAAAGGAAGCCATCCTTTCATTGAAGCCCAATACCGTGTTCCATGACACAGAAAATGTAGGCTACGACATCTGGCCCTTCTTTTCGGCCCTCAAGACAATTGACATAGAAGATTACTCCTGCATCGTCAAACTCCACACAAAAAAACCAAACTTCAACCGGACCATTCATCTTGGAGGGCTGCGCCTGAGAGGCTACAAATGGCGGGATGTCATGGTAAACGCCTTCCTAAAAGATTCCGGAAGGTTTTCAAAGGCCATGAAAATCATGGAGGACAACCCAAAGGTCGGAATGATTTGCAGCCGGGAACTCTACACGGGCCTGGACTTTCAGGAAGACAAGGAAGCTCTTGACCTCGAGATGGAAAGAATCGGCCTCAACACCCCTGAGAGGAGGTTTTGCGTTGGAACAATAATGCTTCTGAGGGCCGAAGTCCTATCTTCCTTCCCTCTTTCAAAAATCAGCGCCTCCATGTTCCCTCAGGAAAGTGAAAGCGATTCCGGCGGCACCATAGCCCATGTCTACGAACGCATCCTGTCGCTTCTTGCCCCTGCAGGCGGCTACAGTGTCTGTACGCTCAGTTCCGTCCCCGGCTATGAACTCAGGATGAAAATCCGGGGCATGGTAAAACCTGTGGGCACATTCATGTTCAACATAGACAGGGAGGGTCCGGAAAGAGAGAAGTACCTCACCGTTTTCGGCATAAAAATCAAACTTGCCCGATGAAAATCTTCTACCTTGCAAATACCATCTACAATTCGGCCGGCATGGAGAGGGTGCTTATCACAAAAGCCAACCTCCTTGCTTCTGAATACGGATATGACGTGGTAATTGTCACCAATCACCAGAAAGGGAGGCCCACTTTTTTCCCCCTGAACCCTTCAGTACGCCACATAGACCTTGACGTGAACACCCACCTCCCCTGGACCATGCCTCTGTACATGCGCCGCCTGGAGGCCCTGATAGAGAAAGAAAAACCGGACATCGTAGATTCCCTTTGCTTCAGGGAACTGACATATATGCCCCGCCTCAAGGGAGACTGCATCAAGATGGCCGAATTCCATTTCTCCCACGAGACATACAAGATAAAGGGCCAGTTCATAAAGCTCAAACGCTACGAAAAAGCGGTTGGGAAGCTGGACTGCTTTGTCACGCTAACAAAAGAAGACAAGGCAGCGTGGGCTCCTTATTGCAAGCATCTTGAACAGATTTACAACCCCACCGCATATACGCCCGGAGAACTAGCCCCTCTTGAGAACAAGCGCTGCATCAGCGGAGGACGCTTTGAAAAACAGAAGAACTATGGGGAGATGATCCGCGTGTGGAAAATAGTCCATCAGAAGCACCCGGACTGGATACTTGACCTTTACGGGAATGGCGATGGCAAAAGAAAGATCCAGGCGATGGTAAAGCGTGAGGGCCTTCAGGAGTCCGTTTTCATTCATCCGGCCACCAAAGACATCAAAAACCGGATGATGGAGAGTTCCATCTATCTCATGACCTCGCTCTACGAAGGCTTCCCAATGGTGCTTGTGGAAACTGCCGCAATTGGCCTTCCATGCGTAGCCATGAGTTGCCCGTGCGGCCCCGGAGAATTCATAGAGGACGGCGTGAGCGGCTTTACAGTTCCTCCAGCCGACACCGCCGGCATGGCCGAAAAAATTTCCAGGCTCATGGAGGACAAGGCCCTAAGGCAATCCATGGGAAGGGTAATAAACCGGAAAGCCGGAGACTATACCCCGGAGATTATAATGCCGCAGTGGGATTCGCTGTTTAAAAGGCTGGTTTCAGAAAAGGGTATTCCCGAAAAAGGGAACGGTCATAGCGGATAGCCCTCCACCAGGCCTTCCGAAGGATGTCCTTCCCCACAATCTCTATCTCAGGGCCGCCGTTGGCGTAGAAATCCAGCATGTTGCGGGCGCTCTGGACGCGGCGCTTTGAGCGTGTAACCCTTGTGGCCGAACCCGTATTTGTGCGGCGGTAATGGACAAGCGGCACCGGAAGCTGGGCAATTGAGCCAGCCCTCCAGATAAGCTGCGTGGAAAACACAATGTCCTCGTGCATATTGTATTTGGGCGCAAAAATGCCTTCGTAGAGACTCCTGCGGGCGAATTTGCACCATACATAACCGTAAGCGGCGTCGTGATAAAGGCGCTTCATCCAAATGGCTTTGTCCGCTGCGGTATAACTTCTCTCATGGTCCAGTTTGGAGCGGTTCCCGTATTCTTTCCAAAAGTCAAAGTACACAAGGTCCGCGCCTGTTTCCTGTGCGGCCGCAACCAGTCTCTCCACGGCATCTGGTTCAATCCAGTCATCCGAGTCAAGGTGAAGGATGTACTCCCCTTCGGCCGCAAGGATGCCGGTAAGGCGCGCCTGAGGGAGCCCGGCGTTTTCCTTGTTGATTATCTTTACGTTACGCGCCGGATCAAGGACGCCGGAGAGAACCTCCATGGACCTGTCCGGAGTACCGTCGTTCACGAAGATAAACTCGATGTCACGGTATGTCTGGGCCATCAGGGAGCGCGCACACTCCCCTATATAGGCCTCGACGCCGTAAATCGGCACTATTACAGAAACCTTCGGCATTACACAATGTCCTCGAACCGGGGCGGAATGGCAACAATTATCTTGAGGCCGAACATGGCTGGCTTGTTCCAGGCGTACGGCAGCCTCACAATGGTCTGGCATATGCGGGCGAAACGTACCCATGGCTCGAACTTACGGGCGGGAAGCTCCGTCACCAGCCTGATGGCGCGGGAACGCTTTTTCATATGCCGTCCCCAGCCCTGCTTCAGGCGGTCTTTGTCGTTGAACCTGTCCTCAAGACGCTTCTGATCAAAGTAGCCGAAATGGAAAAGATAAAGGTCCTTGGCAATATGGAAGTTCTTCCCCTTGATCCTATGGAAACCGCTTCCCCAGGTAAGTGGTTCGGCCATGATGGAGGGCTTTGTGTAACGCGTACCAAGCTGCGCATAATGCCTCTGCTGGAGGAAAGGACGCTCGTCCGTGATGTCTCCCTCAACGCCAATTTTCTGGCCGAAATCAAGGCCCAGGGCAGAGCAGGAGCCCTTTATCTTGAGGCCGCTCAGGTACTCCACAAGCGTTTTACCAAGTTTAGGGTCCACCACTATGAATTCATCGGCATCCACGCCAATCACAAGGTCGTAGCCGCCGGAGAGGAGCTCCGCAGCCTTCCATGAAAGAAACTGCAGGCGGCCTTTTTCGGCCTCCACAACCTGCTTCCCGATTTTGGGAACCTTGAAAGCGTTGGTGCCGCGGCAGAAATCCCCTATTTCCTGGTCTATGCCGTCGAAGTAGATGTAAAGATGCTCACGGCCTCCAAGCTCGCGGGAATAATACTGGACCCACTTGCGGAGGTAGAAGTCGTCGTTGCGGACCATGGTTATTGCTGCAATCTTTTTCATAGGTATTTGGCTGTAAATGTTTTACCGTATTTCTTGAGGTCTTCCGGGGTGCCTTCAAACACCACTTCCCCACCCCTGTCACCGGCGTCCGGACCAAGGTCTATAACCCAGTCGGCGGCGCGGATAACGTCCAGGTTATGCTCCACAACCAGCACCGTGTGTCCCTTTGAAAGGAGGGCGTCGAAAGCCTTCAGGAGCTTTTTGACGTCATGGAAATGAAGCCCGGTGGTGGGCTCGTCGAAGATAAAGAGAATCTTGTCGCGGGAGCCATCGGATATTGAAAGGAAGTACGCCAGCTTGATTCTCTGGCTTTCGCCGCCGGAGAGCGTACTGGAAGGCTGACCAAGCTTAATGTATCCAAGGCCTACGTCGGCAAGAGGCTGGAGTTTCTCGGCAATAGTCCGGGCGTCCTCGTCCTTTTTTGAGCCGAAGAAGGAGATTGCCTCGTCCACGCTCATATCAAGGATGTCGCTCACGCTGAGGCCTTCGTATTTCACCTCCAGGATTTCGGGCTTGAAGCGCTTTCCGCCGCAGGATTCGCACACCATGGTGACATCGGCCATGAACTGCATGCCTATCTTCACAAAGCCGTCTCCCTGGCACTCCGGGCACCTTCCGCCGTCTTGGTTGGAGGAGAAATATGATGGCGTGAAGCCGTTTATGCGGGCGTACTGCTGCTTGGATAGGAGTTTCCGGATGTCGTCGTAGACCTTGAGGTAGGTGACGGCATTTGAGCGGGAACTCTTGCCGATGGGGTTTTGGTCTACATACTCCACCCTGGTAACCCTGTTAAGGTCTCCTTCAAGGCCCTTGAATGTACCGGGGAGGTCTCCGGTTTCGTTGATCCGGCGATGAAGCGCAGGGTAAAGGATGTCTCCAACAAGGGAACTCTTGCCGCTGCCGGACACTCCGGTAACCACCGTAAAGGCATTAAGCGGGAATCTCACGTCAATGTCCTTGAGGTTATTCTGCATTGCACCCTTCACCACAATGGAGTAGTGCCAGGGGTTCTTTTCCCTGTGGTAAGGCTCCCGGACTCCGCTCAGGTACTGCAGGGTGAGGGATTTTTCTGTCATTTCCGGCGACGCAGAGAGATTTCCCTCAAACACCACCTCCCCGCCGTTCACGCCGGCGCCGGGGCCAAGGTCTATCACCCAGTCGGCCGCCCTGATGATTTCAGGGTCGTGCTCCACCACTACAACGGTGTTCCCGATGTCCCTGAGGCGCCTAAGGACCTCTATGAGGCGGTCCGTATCCCTTGGATGAAGGCCGATGGAAGGCTCGTCCAGGATGTACATGGAGCCCACCAGGGAACTTCCAAGGGCCGTGACAAGGTTCACCCTCTGGCTCTCACCGCCGGAAAGGGTGTTCATGGTCCGGCTCAGGGTAAGGTACCCAAGCCCCACGTCCTCTATGCACTGTAAGCGGAACTTTATCTCCTCTATTGTCTTTCCGGCAACCTCGGACTCGTATGGGGTAAGAGACACACTGCCGAACCACTTCAGGAGGTCCTCCACGGTCATGGAAAGGATGTCGTGGATGGTTTTGCCACAGATCTTCACGTACAGTGCCTCTTTCCTTAAACGGCTTCCGCCGCATGCGTGGCAGGTGGTTCGGCCACTATAGCGGGAAAGCATGTACTTGTACTGGATCTTGTAGCGGTTGCTCTCCACCCACTGGAAGAACTGGTTTATGCCGAAGAAGGCGCCGGGATCCTGGTAATCGCCTTCGTGGGTCCAGATAATGTCCTTCTGCGCCTGCGTAAGCTTGCAGTAGGGCTCGAAGATGGGGATGCCCTCTTTTTCGGCATTGAGGATGAGCTGATCCTTGAACCAGCCCATCTTCTCCCCTCTCCAGCAGGCAATTGCGCCGTCGTAGATGCTCTTTGTCTTGTCCGGCACCACAAGGTCCTCGCTTATGCCGATAATCTTCCCCAGGCCCCCGCAAACAGGGCACGCCCCTAGCGGACTGTTGAAACTGAAAAGGTACTCGTCCGGATGCCGGAACGTGATTCCGTCCAGCTCAAACCGTGAACAGAAATGATATAAACCATCGCACCACAGAGCCATGTCACCATTGCCTTTGTCAAAGGCGGTGCGCACAGATGCACTGAGCCTCACCAGCATGTCTTCGTCAAGGGTGCCCTTCGTCTTGACGCGGTCGACAAGTAGCATGAGGCCGGAAGGATACCGGCCGTCCATCTTGAGGACATCCTCTATCTGGAGTATGGAAGAATCGACCGGATTAAAGAGCCTGCCGAAACCCTCTTCCTTGAGGGAGAGAAGGCATTCAACTTTGTCGTAACGGGTATCCCAGTGGATATCGGAGAGAATGTAAGCGGCCCTTGGAGTGCCGTCCGAGAGAAAATCCAGGACATCCTTCACGCTATGGGCCCTCACTTCCTGCCCGCTTACAGGGGAATATGTTCGGCCGATACGGGCAAAAAGGAGGCGGAGATAGTCGTAGATTTCCGTTGTGGTGGCAACGGTGGAGCGAGGGTTCTTGATATTCACCTTCTGCTCTATGGCAATTGCCGGAGGGATGCCCTCAATTATGTCTACGTCCGGTTTTGACATTCGGCCAAGGAACTGGCGGGCATAGGAAGAGAGGCTTTCGGCAAAGCGGCGCTGGCCTTCGGCAAAAAGGGTGTCAAACGCAAGGGAACTTTTTCCGCTGCCGCTGACTCCGGTAATTACCACAAGGCGGCCACGGGGAATCTCTACGGTAATGCCCTTGAGATTATTTTCACGGGCATTTTTGATTATGATATTGTTTTCTTTACTCAAAGCTTACAAAGATACTAAAATATTCTTTGTCTTTTGCCCGGTTTTTGTTAGTTTTGCATGTTAGTTATGAGTACAACCAGGATATACAGAGTAGCAGAACTCCCTTTCAGGGTAAGCTGCAGCGGGGAGGAGTTCCTCCCGGACAAACTCTCCAACATGCATCCCTTCATTTCAGGACTCCTTCCCAAAGAGGAGGCCCTATTCACGCTGGAGATTGAGTACAAGGAACTTCCTGAGGCCTCCGGAGAACTTATTTATCGCACTGACGACGGCCCCCTTTTCCCGGAAATCAGCCTGTGGAAAATGCCCGGTGGCCATATTTCGGCCCGCACCAGAGCCCTTCCGGGGCGCCCTGAAGCAATGGAGCTTGACATGGCCCCGGATTTCGCTTCGGCTACTCTCACCCTTCCCGGCAAGGAAGACGCATTTGCGTTCAACAACGCCCTAATGCTTCTTTTCACCTTCGCTTCGGCCAAAATGGGAGCGCTGGAAATGCACGCTTCCGTGGTTGTAAACGGTGGCAAAGGCTACCTTTTCCTTGGAAAGAGCGGCACCGGAAAAAGCACCCACAGCAGTCTGTGGCTAAGGCACATACCTGGCACCTGGCTCCTCAACGACGACAATCCGGTGCTAAGGCTCATGCCCTCCGGAGAAGTCCGCGTTTTCGGCTCTCCCTGGAGCGGAAAAACGCCATGCTACAAGGCCCTGAGCGCTCCGGCGGGGGCTGTGGTACGCCTCCATCAGGCGCCCTACAACAAGATCGAGAGAATTACCGGGGTAAAGGCCTATGCCTCCCTGATGGCTTCGGCATCGTCCTTCAGGCCGTTCTCCGCCCTCGCAGACCACTGGCACCACACCCTGGACGCAATGGCCCAGGCAGTGCCCTGCTATGAACTAGAGTGCCTCCCCAACGAAGAGGCCGCCCGCCTGTGCTTCAGTACCGTCAATGGATAAGAAGATAGTTCCAAATACAATTATCCTGGAAGAGGCCGGGGCGCTTCTCAATGAGGGCCGAACCGTGCGCTTCACCCCGCTTGGAAGCAGCATGCTGCCCTTTATCCGCGGCGGCCGGGACAGCGTAGTCCTCCTGAAGAAAGACACCGTGGAGGTTGGGGACATAGTCCTTGTGAGGCTGCCAGGGAGGTATGTGCTGCACAGGGTAATCGGCCTTGAAGGAGAAAAGGTAACCCTCATGGGAGACGGCAACATTTCCGGAACAGAGGAATGCACCACTCTGGATGTAATGGGAACTGTAATTGAGATTGGGCGCGGAAAACGGACCGTAAAACCCGGAAAAGGAAAGTTGTGGAGGGTGCTTAAACCCTTCAGAAGATATATTTTGGCACTTTACAGAAGGATAATATGAAAATCAAGGAAGGATTCATCTTACGCAAAATCTGCGGAGAATACGTTGTGGTTGGAGAAGGCCTCGCGCAGGTCAACTTCAATAAAATGCTTTCTCTCAACGCTTCGGCGGCATACCTCTGGGAAAAATTCCAGGGCAAGGAGTTTTCCGTACAGGATATGGCCGATGCCCTCACGGACCAATATGAGGTAGACGGCCAGCGCGCCTACGAAGACGCCGCAGCCCTTGCCGGCAAGTGGGTGGCCGAAGGCGTAGTTGCTCAATGAAGCTTGTAAGGACTCTCATTGGAATGGCCCGTCCCGTATGGTGGCGGGTGGGAGTTTCCGTGCTTGTAGGGGTTGTAAGGATTGCGGCCTCGCTGTCTTTTGTTGCCTCCAGCAAGCTTCTCATAGACATTGCAACCCGTAATTCGGAGGTTCCGCTGCGCACCGGGATAGCCATTTTTGTAGGCATCCTGGCGGTGCAGCTCCTTGCCACCATCTTTGCAAACTGGTGGGATAGCTATACTCATGTGAAGTCCCAGAACATAATGCGGCGCGCCCTCTTTGAGAAGGTTATGAAAAGCCGCTGGGACGGCCGTGAACGCTTCCTCTCCGGAGACGCCGTAAACCGCCTGGAAGAAGATATCAGGGTGGTGTCGGAACTGGTTGTAGAACGCGTTCCTTCAATAGTGCTCACGCTTGTGCAGCTTGTCGCGGCGTCCGTATACCTCATGCTCATGGCTCCCGGGCTTCTCTGGGTTATCCTCATCCTCACCTTCTCCATGGTTTTCGGCTCAAAAATGTTTTTCCGGAAACTGAGGGAACTAATGGGGAAAATCAGGGCCCGCGAAAGCGAAATCCAGCAGCTTATGCAGGAGAGCCTCCAGAACAGGGTGCTCATGCTCACCCTCACAACGGTTGAAAGGGTTGTGGACAAGATGGGATGGCTCCAGGCCGATGTCGAGGACAACACCCGCCGCCGTCTCAACTACAACGCCGTAGCCCGCGGGCTCATGTTCTTCGGCTTCCAGGCCGGGCATGCCGCCACGCTCATATGGGGCGTTGTGGGCATATTCAACGGCACCGTAACCTACGGCATGATGACCGCCTTCATGCAGCTTGTGGGGCAGGTCCAGCGTCCCGTGGCCGAACTAGGCCGCCAGATTCCGGCCATTATCCAGGCCATCACTTCCGTAGACCGCGTAATGGAACTGATGGAGCTGGAACAGGAACCGGCGTTGGAGCCTGTGGTGCTTACTGATGCCCCCGCCATTGAGATTTCAGGAGTCACATACACATATCCCGGAGTCCCGGAGCCCGTTCTTTCCAATTTCTCCTGCGAGTTCCCCGCCGGGCAGCTTTCCGTCATAGCCGGTCCCACGGGTATCGGAAAGAGTACGCTCATACGGCTGGTACTTGGGCTGCTGAAGCCTTCGGCCGGCTCCGTAACTGTGGGCGGTTTTCCGGCATCTGCAGCAATGCGTGGCAATTTTCAGTACATTCCGCAGGGGAATTCCCTACTTAGCGGCACCATACGCTCGAACCTCCTTCTGGCATGCCCCGATGCCACGGAGGCCGAAATGCGTCAGGCCCTTGACACCGCCATGGCGCAGTTCGTATTCAGCCTTCCGTCCGGGCTTGACACCCCCTGCGGCGAAGACGGCAGCGGGCTCAGCGAAGGCCAATGCCAGCGCATAGCCATTGCACGCGCCCTCCTCCATCCTGGCGGCATCCTCCTGCTGGACGAATCCACTTCGGCTCTGGATTCAGACACTGAGGCAAAGCTACTGGACCGCATTACAGGCACTTACAAAGGCCGAAAGACCATCCTGTTTGTATCCCACCGTGAGCGCGTTCTGAGCCACGCAGACAACATTGTGAAAATTTCTTAAAAAATTTCGCAATAACGCTTGCAGGTTCAAAAAAAGTTTGTACCTTTGCAATCCCGAAAGGGAAATGATCACTGACAAATTGGTGCGGTAGTTCAGTCGGTTTAGAATACCGGCCTGTCACGCCGGGGGTCGCGAGTTCGAGCCTCGTCCGCACCG
>ODAJ011961978.1_pt1 | contig 15630 bp, 14 predicted proteins | sample 1539241 | NCBI WGS metagenome assembly ODAJ01 (sample SAMN02144231, study PRJEB22623) | gut metagenome | biome: sheep rumen | host: Ovis aries | place: New Zealand
AAGGCATAAAAGCACAGGGCGACATCGCCATCAGCGGCGGAACAATCGACATAACCACCACCGGCGACGGCACATGGGACACCGACGACCTCGACACAAAGGCGGCTTGCGGCATCAGCGCGGACGGCAACATCGACATAACCGGGGGCAACATCACGCTCACCGCTACCGGCTCGGGTGGCAAGGGAATGAAATGCGACGGTACGCTCACCGTGAGCGACAGCCCGGTAATCAACATCAGCACCTCGGGCAACCTCTACTACAACAACGGCACGACGGAGAACAAAAACTACACAGGCGACACCGACAGGGTGAACAGCGACTACTATTCTTCGCCAAAGGGCATCAAGGCCGGTCTGAAGGACACTTCCACATCGCAAACCAAATATAGCGGCGGAATAGTCATCAACGGAGGAACCATCAATATCACCACCACCGGCAACAATGCAGAGGGCATGGAGAGCAAGAACACATTATATATAAAAGGTGGCGACATAACTGTCAACTCTCACGACGACGGCATCAACTCTGCCCGCGAGATGTATCTGCAAGGCGGCACGGTGACTGTGGTGGCTGCCAACAACGATGCCATCGACTCTAATGCCAACCTGTATATCGAGGGCGGCACCGTGATAGCTCTCGGTGCAGGCGGAGCAGAGTGCGGACTCGATGCTGCCGAAGGCTATTCGCTCTACATCACCGGCGGCAACGTGCTGGCCGTGGGTGCCAACAACAACGCCGTTTCGTCGAAATCAGGCTCTCAGGCTCTGCTCAGCACCACCGGCACCGTCACAGCCAACAGCACCGTGAGCGTGAAGAGCGGCTCGACGACACTCGCCTCGTTTGCCATTCCAAGCACCTATACAGGCAGCCAAGGCGGTGGCGGCGGCCCGATGTTTGCTCCTCCTGGCGGTGGCGGCGGCTTCCAACCCGGCGGCAACAAGAGCAACATACTGATAAGCTGCGCCGGACTGACCTCTGGCACCACATATTCGGTAAGCCTCGGCTCCACATCAACCAACGTCAAGGCAACAACCTACACGTCGGGCGGTTTCAGATAGGCAACATACATCCGCAATCTTCTGTTTTTCATAACTGCACCAAAGGGGCAAAGCTCTCGCAAAGAGGCTTTTGCTCCTTTGCTGCTGCTACGCTACAGGCTTCCGTCCGAGCACTCGAAGCAAATAAAAATAAATGAACAAAAAAGCAACGAAATATTTTTCAATATCACTGAAAACTACTATCTTTGCAGCCGTTTAGCAAAATCAGTTCACTAAAAAATTTGATGAAGAACGACAAAATCAAGAACCAGTACCGCGTGAATGAACAAATTCGCGTCAGGGAAGTGCGTGTTGTAAGCGAAGGCGGCTCTGAGGTAATGCCCACCCGCAAAGCTTTAGACCTGGCTCGCCAGGCAGGCGAAGACCTCGTTGAGATTTCCCCAAATGCCCAGCCGCCCGTTTGTCGCATCATCGACTACTCCAAGTTCCTCTACCAACAGAAGAAACGGCAGAAGGAAATGAAGCAGAAACAAGTGAAGCAGGAGGTTAAGGAGATAAGGTTCGGACCTCAGACCGACGACCACGACTATCAGTTCAAGCTCAAGCACGCCATCGAGTTCCTCGAGGAAGGCAACAAAGTGCGTGCATACGTGTTCTTCCGCGGTCGCAGCATCCTGTTCAAAGAGCAGGGCGAAGTGCTCCTCCTGAGATTTGCCAACGACCTTGAGGAATACGGAAAGGTGGAACAGCTGCCCCGTTTAGAGGGCAAGAAGATGTTCCTCTTCCTCGCTCCCAAGAAGACAGCCGTGGTAAAGAAGAGCCAGCAGAAGCGCGACAACGAGAAGCGCGAAGCCGAAGCTCGCGAGGCTGCCAAGGCCGACCAGGAGCAGAAAGCAGTTGCCAACGGCCTCTTTGCCAATGCCAAGGGCGGCGACAACCTGCTCAAGAAGCTGCAAGACAGCACACCTGAGGGCGGTGACGAATAGAAAGCAAAGGTGCGTAACGCCGGGTATATGCGTTGCCACCATAATAATAACAATCAAAAAACAAAAAAAATGCCAAAAGTAAAGACAAATTCCGGAGCCAAGAAGCGTTTCCGCTTCACCGGTACAGGAAAGGTTAAGCGCAATCACGCTTATCATAGTCACATCCTGACTAAGAAAACAAAGAAGCAGAAGAGGAACCTCGTTCACTCTACTCTCGTAGACACAACAAACCTGAAGCAGGTTCGCGAACTCCTTTGCTTGCGCTAAACATCAGTCAAACACTTTTAAAAGTAGAAAATTATGCCAAGATCAGTCAATCACGTTGCTTCAAAAGCAAAGAGAACACGTATTCTGAAACTCACCAAAGGTTATTTTGGTGCACGCAAGAACGTATGGACGGTAGCTAAGAACACTTGGGAGAAGGGTTTGACTTATGCCTATCGTGACCGCCGTACCAAGAAGCGCAACTTCCGCGCACTGTGGATTCAGCGTATCAACGCTGCTGCCCGTCTCGAGGGCATGAGCTATTCGCAGTTCATGGGAGCTCTTCACAAGGCTGGCATCGACCTCAACCGCAAGGTGCTTGCCGACCTCGCTGTCAACAACCCCGAGGCTTTCAAGGCCATCGTTGACAAGGTGAAGTAGTCAAAGACAGACGCAAACAACGCTTACAAGGGCGAGTTCCACACATCGGAACTCGCCCTTTTTCGATGCCAAAACATTACGGGAGCTACGCTCTGCGCAGCCCCCGTAATGTTAAAAAAAGCATTTTATTGAAAAAAAATTTGGAAGGAACAGTATAAACTGTTATATTTGCCACATCTTTTTTAGGATTTCAAGTTTACGAAATCCGTTCCTCGAGGTTGGCAGTTTCCCTGTGCCAACCTCTTTTTGCGCCCTGCAACAGGGGTGCTATCCACAGAAGAACAGCACCACAAGCTGCGCCGTGAAGATGCGCAGGAACATGGTCAGCGGATAAACCGTAGAGTAACCGATGGCGGGAGCCTCACGGTTGCACACGCTGTTAGCGTAAGCCAGTGCTGGTGGGTCGGTATAGGTTCCGGCCAACATTCCCATAATGGTGAAATAGTTGAACTTATACCTCATTCTGGCTATCGTTCCAACAATGAGTATCGGGATTATGGTTATAAGGAAACCCGTTGCAACATACATCAGTCCGTCGCCTTCAACTACAGTCTGCCAGAATCCGGCTCCAGCCTTCACTCCCACACTGGCAAGGAAGAGCACCAAGCCAAACTCGCGCAACATCATGTTAGCACTGGTAGTAGTATAGGTGACAAGCTTAAACCTGTAACCATAGCGGCCAATTAAGATTGCTATAATCAGCGGACCTCCGGCAAGACCGAGCTTCATAGGTACAGGCATACCGGGAATGGCTATCGGAAGAGTTCCGAAGATTATTCCGACGATGATACCCACGAACAACGTGGCTATGTTTGGTGCATCGAGGCGTTTCACCGAGTTGCCCATCATCTCTGCCACGCGGTTCACGTTGTCTTCTGGACCGACAACCATGATTCTGTCACCAATGTGGAAATGGTGGTTGCGGCTTGCAAAGAGGTCCATGCCCTGACGTGTGATGCGAGTGACGTTGACTCCGTAGACACTGGAGAAGTGCATCTTGCCAAGTGTCTTGCCATTCATAGCAGAATTGGTAACTACGATGCGCTTCGACACCATCGGCCTCTTCTCGTCGGTAAGCTTCCAGTCAACTTCAATCTCCGGGCCAATAAACGACTTGATAGCCTCGGCATCGGCCTCGGCACAGACCACCTGCACCTCGTCGTTGAGTTGGAATATGGTGTCACGGGTGGGAATTGACACCTGTCCATCATGCATCAGTCGCGTACAAACGATGTCGCGCTTCAGGAACTCGCTGATCTGAAGCAGCGTGCGGCCCGTTATATACGAATTTGCCACTCTCAGGCACATCGAGTGGGGCTTCTCGTGGGGATTTTCATCCTCCTTGGCTTGCAGCTCGGCTTCCTCGTCCTTGAAGTTTATCTTGCAGATATACTTCACAGCCAAGGTAGCTCCGATTATTCCGAGCACACCGAGCGGATAGGCACAGGCATATCCTGATGCTATTTCCGGCACTTCGTCTTGAGCGAATACCGATGTGAGAGCCTCGTTAGCCGCACCAAGTCCCGGAGTATTGGTGACGGCACCATACAGGGTGCCCACCATCATTGGCAGGTTGTGCGGGTTCGACGTGTCGAAGAAAATATAATAGCAGGCAAACATCACTCCGATGTTGAGCAATATAGCCACCGTCGAAAGCATATTGAGCTTGATGCCTGCTTTTCCGAAACTTTCAAAGAAGCCCGGCCCTACCTGAAGACCAATCATAAAGACGAATAGGATAAGGCCAAAGTCCTGAAGGAAAGTCAGGGTTGACAGTGGAGCCGTGAAGCCTATGTGGCCTGCCACGATACCGGCAAAGAGCACGAAGGTAACTCCCAGCGAAATGCCACCGATTTTCAACTTGCCCAGATAAACTCCGGCGGCAATGACAATAGAGTATAGCAACACTATGTGTGCTACGGACTCTTGATTTGTAAAAAGATTGATTAACCAGTCCATATATGAATAATGTGTTTTTTGTTTCATTGTATCAGGCTGCGCGGTCATTCCGCTCACCAGCAATGAGATGGGTATATGCCCAATGCCGTGAACTTCACCATCGTTAGCCGGCTTGGGTTCGCAAATAAGAGATTAAAACCAAATATCCGAAACCAATTGCAAAGTTACGTAAAAAAACACGAAGCCTTTGCATAAAAAACTAAAAAAGATACTTAAAATTTGCTTGTATCAGATAATTTCTATAATTTTGCAAACGTATTAAAGTGGATAAAGATATTGACAAGATATGAATTGAAAGATTTTTTATTCATGGTATTAGTTTTTAAGGTCTGGAGGCACAAAGTCGTGAGATTTTGTGCCTTCATCTTTTATGTGCTTCTCGGCCTTTCTTTCTCCACTTTGTTTTGAAAGCGAGCAAGCTCGAGCGCAGGCCGCTTTTCCCCAACTTCCACCGCCCTCATCGAGGGCTGTGACTACCCGCAAATCACTCATTTATTCTCGTTTTTGCTGCTGCTAACAATTATTTTGACATAAATTGTATTAAAATCTGTTAACGATGGGGGTAATTGGAGACCTTTATATATATTTGCGAAGTAAACAATAATTATTAACCAGGCAGGGCTTGCCCGCCGTTTTAAAAATTAGCTACTATGAAAAAGCGATTTACTCTTATTTTATTGGCTCTGCTGGCGATTAGCGGCGGGGCTATGGCAGCCACATACTATGGCTTTCAGGTTGCTGGAGTGAAAGTAACTTCAGACAACTACAGTAACATAACTGCTGACGATATTACGGAAGGCAAGGTGTGGTATGATTATTCTAATAAAATACTCCACTTTGAGGACGTGTCAATCTTGTACAGATCCTCTAAAAGCAAAAGCCGGTACTGCATCCTGAACGAGAGCTGCAAGGGGCTGAGGATAAGATTCAGTGGCTATAACGCACTTGATGCGTGTGATGTTCCCGCTGCGCGTTTTAATGTTGATACCTACATAGTAGGTTCAAAAACCGGTGTGACATCTTTTACAAGTACAAAGAATGACGCTATCAGCATAAATAATAATACTGTTCTATCTATAAATAATTCCAATCTCGATTTATACGCCTATAAAGGACGTTGTATCAATGGCAATAATTCCGGCTCTCTGGTTATCAACAACTCCTATATTTATACCCAAGAGCAAATCAACGGGTCACTGAGCAAACTGAAGTCGGTAAATATCTACGGATACGACACCCAACTCACATTGAGTGGATACAGCACCAGTGCGGCTACTGTCAACGAGGTAGCTGCAATGACGTTCAACTCAATGAACGGGTCCGCTCTCGATGTAAACGGCTCGGACGACTGGACCCACATCGTAACGCCGTCGGGGGCTTCTTTCAATGTCAGCAAGAAGGCTATAGTTACCAGCTCGGCTCCGTCGGGATACAAGGGTGACGTTGTAATTCAGAGCGAAGCCGTCCGCCTCGATGGCACCAACTTCCCAGATGGCAGGTTCTTTAATTATGTGAGGAATAATATAGACAAGAATGATAACGGCTGGCTCGGACAGAATGAGCGTAACATAAATAGCATCGATATAAGGAATAAAGGTATCGGCAGCTTGACAGGGCTTAGCTGGTTCACGAATCTTAGAACACTCATGTGCAGTAAGAACAGTCTGACCTCTCTCGATGTGTCGAAGAATACCAATCTGACAACCCTGTTGTGTGATGAAAACAAGCTGACTACTCTCGATGTCTCGAAGAATACCAAGCTGACAACCCTGACGTGTGATAGAAACCAACTATCCTCTCTCAACCTGTCGAAGAATGTCGACCTCCTATCCCTGACTTGCAGTGGGAACAATCTGTCCGCTCTCGATGTGTCGAAGAATACTAAGCTGACAATGCTGCTTTGCACTGAAAATAAACTTACCGCGCTGAACGTGTCGAAGAATACTGCGCTGAAAAATCTGTACTGCTACGGAAACAAGCTCTCTTCAGCCGCCATGCAGTCGCTCGTAAACAGTCTGCCCACCATTACGAATGGAAAGTTGGTACCTCTTTACTTGCCGAAAGGCGAGACCAACGCACTGATAACCAAGTCGCAGGTAGCTCAGGCCAAGACAAAGGGATGGAATACATATTATGGTTATACTGAAGTTGATTTGGGACTGTACCCCGGCTACGACGACACAGCCGTGGAGAGCATCAAGGCTGACGCAGCCATTCCCGACGGCCCCCGCTACAACCTCAGGGGACAGCGCGTAGGCAAGGACTACAAGGGCGTGGTAGTCGTTAAGGGACGGAAGTTCGTGCAGTAATATCGCTCCGAGCGTAGACATACTTACCATCAGTATATGATAATTCTGGCGCAATCGCACTTAAAAAGGCTGATTGCGCCAGACTTTTATTAAGAGTATGCAGGGATTGGCCTGCAAGTATGAATATTTTTCTTACTTTTGCAAGCACAAAATAATAATCTTCAACCCATACAATGAGCAGAAAGAAAAAACCGCTCCCACTCTTTGAGCACGTTACGATAGCCGATGTGGCTGCCGAAGGCAAAGCCTTGGCACGTGTCACGATACCCGAACACGACGGCACCGAAGCACGCGAGCTTGTGGTGTTCACAGAATTCTGTGTGCCTGGAGATGTCGTTGACCTTCAGATTACAAAGAAAAAGCACAGCTATGCCGAGGCTCGCGTGGTGAGATTTCACCAGCTGAGCCCTGTACGCACCACCCCACCCTGCCCCCACTTCGGCATCTGCGGCGGATGCAAATGGCAACAGCTGCCCTACGAGGCGCAGCTTGCTGCCAAACAAAAACAGGTGGCTGACCAGCTGCGACGCATTGGCAAGGTGGCCCTGCCCGAGCTGCGCCCCATCATGGGCAGCGTGGAACAGTTTGAATACCGAAACAAGCTGGAATTTGGATTCAGCAACAAGAAATGGCTCACCCACGAGCAGATTAGCTCGGGCGAGGTGATAGAAAACATGAACGCACTGGGCTTTCACATCACCGGCGCTTTCGACAAGATATTGCACATCGAGAAGTGTTGCCTGATGGACGACCTGCACAACCGCATACGCAATGCCATCTACAGCTATGCCGTAGATAACCAGCTGTCGTTCTTCGACTTGCGGCAGCAGACTGGACTATTACGTGATATGATGATACGCAACTCGAACAGCGGCGAATGGATGGTGCTGATACAGTTCCACTTCGCCACGCCTGGCGGCGAAGGACTCGAGAAGCAGCAAGCCGAGGGGCTGCTCAACCATCTGGCCGATGAGTTCCCGCAGATCAGCTCGCTGCTATGGGTTGACAACCAGAAGCGCAACAACACGTTCGCCGACCTGCCGATAAACGTCTACAAGGGCAACGACCACATCTTTGAACTGATGGAGAACCTGCGCTTCAAGGTTGGGCCAAAGAGTTTCTACCAGACCAACACCCTGCAGGCTTACCGCCTATACAGCGTGGCACGCGATTTCGCGTTCGGTGACGGCACGGCTGAAAACAGCAAGCCCCTTGTCTACGACCTATACACCGGCACCGGCACCATTGCCAACTTCGTGTCGGCCCATGCCAGCAAGGTTATCGGCATAGAATATGTGGCCGATGCCATAGAGGACGCAAAGGTGAACTCGGAGATTAACGGCATTACCAACACACAGTTCTTTGCCGGCGACATGAAGGACATACTGACCGAGGAGTTTATCAACGCTCACGGCAGGCCCGACATAATAATAACCGACCCGCCACGCGCCGGTATGCATCCCGACGTAGTGGACGTAATCATAAAGGCATCACCAAGGAAAATCGTATATGTCAGCTGCAACCCAGCTACCCAGGCACGCGACCTGCAACTGCTCGACAGCCACTACAAGGTGGTTGCAGTGCAGCCGGTAGATATGTTCCCGCACACTCCTCATGTGGAAAACGTGGTTCTTTTAGAGCACAAATAGCACCCGCTTCTGCCACATTATATAATATACGACACACTGTGAAGAAGGTAATAGAGAGTGGATGTTGTTCAAAAATTCAAGCTTTTTATACTTCTTTCACATATTATTCCTATCTTTGTCCGAAAATAAGACATTCACAAATATGAAGAAACTATTTATCATTGCACTGACAATGCTGTCGACAGTTGCCGTCAGTGCCCAGGAAAAGAAACCCGTAAAATGGATTAACAACGTGAAACTCTCCGGTTACGGAATGTTACAGTACAAAGGCAGCACACAGAAAGGCGGCAAGTCAAACTCGTTTGACCTTCGTCTGGCCCGTGTTTCGCTCGATGGACGCATCTTCAACGACTGGTACTGGAAAGCCCAGATACAGTTCAACGGCAACACTGCCACCCTCGGCAGCTCGCCAAGAGTGGTTGACCTCTTTGTAGAGTGGCAGCGTTTTCCATTCCTCATGGTGAAAGCCGGACAGTTCAAGCGCCCTTTCACCTTTGAAAATCCCATGAACCCCATCGACCAGGGCTTTATGAGCTACTCGCAGAACGTCAGTGCACTGGCAGGATTCAGCGACCGCGCCGGGGCACAAGCATCAAACGGACGCGACATAGGCGTGCAGCTACAGGGCGATTTCCTGAAAAACTCAGAAGGCAGAAACCTGCTTCACTATCAGATTGGAGTGTTCAACGGACAAGGTATCAACACTACCGATGCCGACCAGCAGAAGGACATCATCGGCGGAATATGGGTTATGCCTGTCAAGGGTATGCGCATAGGAGCCTTCGGATGGACAGGCTCGTATGCCCGCAAAGGCACATGGAAGACCATTGCCGAGGATGGCGTGACAGAGGTTGAGCACTCGGGAGTGCGCAGCCTGCAGCAGCGACGCTATGCTTTCTCTGCCGAATACAAGGTATCGGACTGGACCTTCCGCACAGAATACATCCACTCGACAGGAAAGGCTTTCAAGACCCGCAACCAGAAATCAGGCGACACGAGCGACTGCACCGTGAACGAAGCCGTAGGAAGCCAGGCAGATGGTGTCTACGCCCTTGTCATTGCCCCCGTCTTGACCAAGAAGCTCTATGCCAAGGCACGCTACGACATGTATCGCCCCACGGCAGAATGGAACAAGATGAAGACACAATATGAAATAGGTCTGAACTATCTGTTCCACAAGAACATACAGGTCAATGCCGAGTATGCGTTCGTCAACGACCGTTCGCTGGCCGCCGACAGCCACAACTACTCGGTATTCGACGTAGAGCTCGACTTCCGCTTCTGACATAAAGCCCACATCCCTACGTGTTACGAGAGCCATAGCGCCCGCACAATGCCTATGGCCTTGTAACCCGGCAACCTACAGACAATTTACATTATTCTATATTAACCTTAAACATTAAATACCTAAAAACCATGAACATTCCAAGTGTTTTCTGGATCGTGCCCATCGCCTCGATAGTGGCTCTGGGTATGGCGTTCTATTTCTTCAAGTCGATGCTTGCAGCCGACGAGGGCACTCCCCGCATGAGGGAGATAGCCAAGTATGTTCGCGACGGAGCAATGGCTTACCTGAAACAACAGTACAAGGTAGTGACCTACGTGTTCATTGCCTTGGCAATCCTCTTTTCAATCATGGCCTACGTGCTCCACGTTCAGAACCCGTGGGTGCCATTTGCTTTCCTCACTGGCGGTTTCTTCTCTGGTCTGGCAGGCTTCTTCGGAATGAAGACCGCTACCTATGCCAGTGGCCGCACAGCCAACGCAGCCCGAAAGAGTCTTGACTCGGGACTGAAGATAGCTTTCCGCAGCGGTGCCGTCATGGGACTCACTGTAGTTGGTCTGGGACTGCTCGACATAGCCATCTGGTTTGTCGTGCTCAACATCTTCGACACCGACGGACTCATATCCATCACCACCACCATGCTCACCTTCGGCATGGGTGCGTCCACGCAGGCACTGTTTGCACGTGTGGGTGGCGGTATCTACACCAAGGCTGCCGACGTGGGAGCCGACATCGTGGGCAAGGTAGAGGCCGACATTCCTGAAGACGACCCACGCAACCCAGCCACCATTGCCGACAACGTAGGCGACAACGTAGGCGACGTGGCCGGAATGGGTGCCGACCTATACGAAAGCTACTGCGGCAGCGTGCTATCAACAGCCGCTCTCGGTGCAGCCGCCTTCTCGGCAAGCCAAGCCGACGGTATGCAGCTGAAAGCTGTCATTGCCCCGATGCTCATAGCCGCCGTAGGCGTGTTCCTCTCGCTCATAGGCATCTATCTCGTGCGCACCAAGGAAGGCGCAACGATGCGCGACCTGCTCAAGTCGCTCTCGCTCGGAACCAACGTCAGCGCAGTACTCATAGCAGTCGCCACATTCGCCATACTCTATCTGCTGGGCATCAACAACTGGTTAGGACTGTCGTGCTCGGTAATCACAGGACTGGCAGCCGGCGTAATCATCGGCCAGGCTACCGAATACTATACCTCACACAGCTACAAGCCTACTCAGAAAATCTCGGAAGCCGGCCTCACCGGTTCAGCCACCGTTATCATCAAAGGTATCGGCACGGGTATGATTTCCACCTGCATACCCGTGATAACCATCGGTGTAGCCATCATGCTCAGCTACCTCTGCGCCAACGGTTTCGACCTCTCAATGAGTTCCGATAGTCTGGCCCACGGCCTCTACGGCGTTGGCATTGCTGCTGTGGGTATGCTCTCTACGCTTGGCATCACGCTGGCAACCGATGCTTACGGACCTATCGCCGACAATGCCGGCGGCAATGCCGAGATGAGCGAGCTGGGCGAGGAAGTGCGCCACCGCACAGATGCACTCGATGCCCTGGGCAACACCACAGCCGCCACTGGCAAAGGCTTCGCCATCGGTTCGGCAGCACTCACGGCCCTGGCACTGCTGGCCTCTTACATCGAGGAGATAAAGATTGCCATGTCGCGTGCCGGAGAAACCTTGACCAATCTGGCAGGAGAAACCATCAACGCTGCCGATGCCACCATCCCCGACTTCATGAACTACTTCCAGGTGAACCTGATGAACCCGAAAGTGCTCGTGGGAGCTTTCATCGGAGCTATGGCTGCCTTCCTCTTCTGCGGACTCACTATGGAAGCCGTGGGCCGAGCTGCCCAGAAGATGGTTGTTGAGGTGCGCCGCCAGTTCAAGGAGATAGCCGGAATACTCGAAGGCAAGGCCACGCCCGACTACGGACGATGTGTGGAGATTTCAACCCGTGCCGCACAACACGAGATGATATTCCCATCTATCCTCGCCATAATAATTCCAATCGTCGTAGGCTGCGTGCTCGGCGTTGCCGGTGTGCTCGGACTGCTCGTTGGCGGTCTGGCCGGAGGCTTCACCCTCGCTGTGTTCATGGCCAATGCCGGAGGAGCATGGGACAATGCCAAGAAAAACATCGAGGAAGGCAACTTCGGTGGCAAGGGTTCGTTTGCCCACAAAGCAACCATCGTTGGCGACACCGTAGGCGACCCGTTCAAGGACACCAGCGGTCCCTCGCTCAACATCCTTATCAAGCTGATGTCGATGGTAAGCATCGTTATGGCAGGCCTTACCGTGGCCTTCATGTAGCCTGTACGAAAGAGACTTCTGAAGTATTATTCATTATCAGCCGTCAAACCACAAGAGTTTGGCGGCTGCTTGTGTTAAATAACCTGCTGGATACATCAATGCAGAAGAGATCGCAGACAGATACAAGCAAAGCAAGAAATGGGTTCATTACCTCACGAGACAAAAGAAGGTTCCCAGGGTACAGAAGGCAGGCATCCTGTTCTACGATGAGAAGGTCATAGAAGAATTGTTCGGTAGATATGCTTCTTCAGAAGGAATCACGGAATGGTATACCAAAGATGACATAGAAGAGAAATACAACATGACAGCAGTAGCCCGACGCAGCTTTACTCACCGGCATAACATACACACAAAGAAGGAATATGGCATCACCTACTATTCCAAACTACATGTGGACTTTGCCCGTAATCCTGGGATGCAGTATGCCGAAGACTACTATACGGTCGAGCAAATCATGGCTAAATATCATGTTGACAGGGAAACGGTATATGGCATCGTCAGATATAAGAAAATCCCAAGTGTCAAGGACGGTCAGTATAGCCTTTATCTCAAAACGGCCATTGACAAATTCTTTAGCACCAAGAACGAGGACGACACATAAGTCAGACTTATTCCAGCTTATTCCAATATGCAAATCAATTATCTTCAAATGACATATTTCAGTATCAAGTAATTCAAGACATTTGCAACAAATTTAAAAAGTAAAGACTATGCAGTATTGTAAAACAGTAACACTTCGGACGCGCCCCATTAAGAATGGGATGCTGTCCTTCTACCTGGACTTCTACCCAGGCTATCGTGACAAGGTAACGATGAAGACCACACGCCACGAGTCATTAGGAATCTACATCTATGCCAACCCGAAGAACAAGCGGGAAAAGGAATTCAATGAGATTATGACAGAGAAAGCTGAAGCTATCCGTTGAGAAGGTTCGAGAGTGTTGTCACTTTCCTTATGAACCTTTTCCCAATTACCAATTTGGTGCCAAGTTGTTATACCGTTTCAGAAGTTATAGATACCAACCAGATAATTGTAGATAGCATCTTTCCTCTCCACTGCCATCATCCCACCAATTGGCTAATGATAAACGAATGATTGTTCCTGCTGGAATCCTATCTATTGGTGTTTGAAATCCTACAAATTTTATACGAACATTGTCGTAATAATAATAGTGTTTATCGAATTGAATAGAATGCGTCAAGTCTTTATCGGATATCCAAAATTCTGTGCTGTAAGATGGAATATTTGCGCGATTTACATAGTTCTTAGTTCCGACAAAATGCAACGTTCCTTGAAAGGCATTGGCTATGCCACCTCTTGCCACACGAAGCAATCCTGAGTTTCGGAATACATAATCTTTAATTCCACGAACTCCTACATTCCCGATTTTTCCAAATGGCGTTGTCTGCTTATCTTCAGTATGAGGTGCCGAACGAACATTCCATGCAGTCTCAACATTCATACTCCATCTGTCACCAATCTCATATGGAGCGTCAGCGGGTAGGTTTCCGCCACGTTCGTTATGAATACGAATCAACTCATGGGTGTCTTCGTTTATTCCACCGACGCAGACACCATTTCTCATTTGTGTTTTAGAGACTATTAGAACCGTTGCCATATTTAAAGGTCTATTATATTGTTACCATAAAGTTTGCTGATCTCTTTTGCAACCAATGAACGATGGCATGCGCTTGCATGTTCTTCTACACAGAAGAAAACGACATTCAATGCCCCTGCCTGCTCTAAGCTTTTTACAAGATTCTTCATGTCGAAATGGGATAATATCTTCGAATTGTATTCTTCGACAAATACATTACCCAACGATGTCCGTTGCTTTTTAGTCTCATTATTAAGTTTGTCGGCATCCTTTTGCTTTTGGCGTATCTCTGATGTGGGCGCCAATTCCTTAATATACGTGTAGTTTATTCCCAACTCTTTCAATTTTGCTTGCAAATAATTACTATTTACATAGCGATAAAGAGAGCCTCTGACTCCCCTACGTTGACGAATGTCACAAAACATATCTATGTGATTCCTCGTAAGTTTGTCAAAGAATCTTTCCTCTGTGGAATTGTAAACACCGATTGTAAAAACGTTAATCATAAGCTAAGACTTCTTCTGTTTCTTCTTTATATGCTTTCCTTGATTTAAAATAAGGCATGGGATAAGGGAAAAGACTCATGTCTGGTGGAGTCCATTGCCCTTTAGTCAGCTCCATTATCACATGAGCCTCATCTATAAATTCTCCTGGAGAAATTATATGTTTCATGTTGATATGATAATTCTCGTACAATTCTCGTCCAATAAGTTTACTTCGATGGCACTGCGAAGGGTCAGACTCGCTGCACATCACAGCAACGTTGAACTGTTTTTCATTCGCATTAACCAATCTTAGAAGTCCATTCTTAAAAGATGGTTCTAGCGCCATCTTCTCGTAATCAAAATGTCCTTCGGTATCGTAGCAAGAATCATTGATGGGCCTTCCTCCGATTGTATTTCCCATATATGCATACACGATATCATTGCTTCTCAAAAAGTGGGCTATCTCTCTCTGATTATACTGAGGAGCCCATTTTGAGAAAGGACTGCTACGGACGTCAATAACAAATTGAATACCAAAAGAAGTGAGTTCTTCATAAAACTCCTCTAAAGGTTTCTGTCCGTGACCTATAGAATACAAAGTCGTTCGCATATGCATACTACTAAATTATGATGTTGTAGTAAAATCTAACCATTTGTCAATCTCTCTGCCCCGTTTGCGATTACGTTTATTGTTCTTATACAATTTTGTTTTTAGGGATTGAGTACAAAGATACAACTTTTATGTGAACATTCATCACTGTTAGCTGAAAAAAATCTAATATTTAACGTTCTGAAAGTGTTTATAAAGCTTCTAGTTACTTCGTTCTCCAAATTGCAGTAATTATAGACTGTCCGTCATGGAGGTCTTTTTGTGTCACCATGCTGAACTGCAAGTCCTCCATTGTGTCACAGATTAAAACCGATCACCGCAATAGCGAACCCTCCAAGACCACCTGTCGAGAAATACGCGATACTATGTCAACACCTTCTCCTTTTCCGTACATATACCACGGAGCCTCTAATCCGATGACATTCAAATGTCACCACAACAGACGAACGAAGCAAGAGCAAAGCCAAGCTTGCTTGTGCTTTGCCTTGCAAGGAGGATGAAGACGATAGTCAACAGATGTTGCTTTGTCAGTCAGGATGCGTCACGGCAGTACCAATGACTACATCATTTCCAACCCAATCATAAAACAAAAATAATCTTTAGTGGGATGTTCTAAAAATTAACAAACTGACAGTCAGATGTTTCTGACGATAATTTGATATAATTTTGTATCTTTGCAGTACCAAACGACGTAATCATGAAGAAAACGACGGTATATAGGAGACCGATGGATGAGAATCTCTTTGAGGAGGAACTCACCATAGAGGCTCTGTCTGCAATGG
>ODAJ011305971.1_pt1 | contig 15627 bp, 15 predicted proteins | sample 1539241 | NCBI WGS metagenome assembly ODAJ01 (sample SAMN02144231, study PRJEB22623) | gut metagenome | biome: sheep rumen | host: Ovis aries | place: New Zealand
TAGTTTATCTAATAGATTACCATCTACATAAATAGATATACCATTAATACCATCAATACTAGTTAAAGAATAAATTAAACTACTAATCATATTTTCTTCATCCTCTTCATTAATATTTAAAAACTCTTTTGAAAAATTTAATTTAGCTGTATCTTTATCTATACTTAAAGATAGTAGTTTAGTATTTTCAGGAATTAATCCAGTAAAACCATCTTTAATATAAAATGAATTATTACTTTTGATAGTAAGGTAATTTATAATTTCTTCAATTTTTTTATTTAAATCATTATCTTTAATATAAACAGATACTCTGGATATATAATTATTTTTATCTTTTAAATAAATAATTGTTCCTTCCTTATTTAAGTTTTTTTCTTTATATTTAATATCTTCTTGTTTAGTAGGGAAGATATAAATTATAAAAATAATGAATATACATGATAATATTAAGAATATTCTTTTATTAAGACTTTTTTTAAGCATAATAATCCTCCAATTAATATTATTCTTAATAATGAAAAAAAGTCGTTAAAAACGACTTAAAAATCAATTTCACCTAATTTTATTAATTCAAGTATCGCACCAGATCTATTTTTAACATTTAGTTTTTGCATTACATTAGATATATGATTCCTAACAGTTTTTTCGCTTATATGTAAATCTTCACTAATTTCATTTGTACTTTTATTAATTACTAAAAGATTAAATATTTCTTTTTCTCTTTTAGTTAAAATATTTTTTTGCATATTACCTCACTTTCAAGTATCTTCATAGATATTTTATGAGGTAAACCTAAAATAAGTGCTTAATTATTGGTATTTTACAGTAATATATTTCTTTTCTTTAAACTCTTTTTGAATAGTTCTAATTATATCATTAGCGCTTTTATAAGAATTATCTTTTGATGAAATAGTTACATTTATTTGATCATCTTTAATTTTAATAAAACTTTTTAAATTAAAGGTTTTAAGAATTAATGATTCTAATGCATCTTCTTTACCTTTATTTAAATTAATATTTTGTAATTTTTCATAAGCATTATTTTTTTCTTCTGTAGTTTTATTTTGATCAAGTAAAGTATTTTGTAATTCTTCCATTTGAGCTAAAACTAATTCATCATCCTCAATTCTTAAGGCACTTAAACTATCATCATTTTTGGTAGTAATTTTGGTATTATCACTAGTTGTTTTTTCACTTTCAATTAAACTAGATAATGTTTTTTCCGGTAAAGCAATATAATAAACTGCTAATACTAATATCATACTAAATAAAGTTAAAAACCATAATTTTTGTTTATTTATCATTTTATCCTCCAATTAATAAATTATATTAGGTAAAATATTTTTTATACCATTAAATAACGTAACGTAGAATGCTTATCATTATTCTTAAAAATGTTCTTAAATAAAACATAAAATCCTCCTTTCTAATACTTCTCATTAGAAGGATCTATTTGGCCCTTCTATTAGTTAATGTTACCTATAAAAGTTTATTTTCCTTTTTTATTTTTGCATTTTGTTAATAAGTTTTAAATTTTGTTTATAAGTTAAAAAAATTATTAAAAATTAATAATTAAAAATATAAAAAATCAAGATTAGTGTAAAGTTGTATCAATAAATTTGCGTATTTAGAAATAAAGTGATATATTTAATACACAGAAAGTAATTAATAAAGGATGGTTTTATGGAAGTTATATTAACAATATATCGTATTATTTCAGCGATAACTTTAGTTTATGGAGCATACTATGCGATAAGTGGTTTTATTGGAATACTATTAGAAAAGATAAATCATAAAGAACTAGAAAAAAAGAAAAAAGAACATAAATTTGCAATTATAGTGCCAGCTAGAAATGAAGAAAATGTAGTAGGTAATTTAATAGATAGTTTAAATAATTTAAATTATGATAAGAAAAAGTTTGATACATATGTAATTGTTAATAATACTACAGACAATACTAAAAATGTTGCCTTACAGCACGGTGCTAAAGCTATAGATTGCAAGGTAAAAGTAAAAACTAAAGCTGATGTATTATGCTATGCATTTGATTATTTAAAGAAAGATAAATCAATAGATGCTTATATCATATTTGATGCTGATAATGTTGTCCATAAAGACTTTTTAATTCATATGAACGATGCATTAAATAATGGATATAGAGTAGCTAGTGGTTTTAGAGATGCTAAAAATCCTTCAGATAGCTGGATAAGTTCAAGTTATACAATTTTTTATTATATTCAAAATTTATTCTTTTGTCGTTCAAGAATGGGCTTAAATGGTAACTCTACTATTACAGGTACAGGTTTTATGATAAAAAAAGAAATTATAGATGAAGATGGATTTAATACCTATACATTAACTGAAGATATGGAATTTACTGGTCAATGTGCTCTAAAAGGTGAAAAAATCTATTATGCTGAAAAAGCAATTACTTATGATGAATACCCAGTTAAGTTTAAAACCAGCTGGAAGCAAAGAAAAAGATGGACAGTAGGTAATTTCCAATGTATGAAAATTTACACTTTAAACTTATTTAAGAATTTCTTTAAAACCGCTAAAATACCCATGTTAGATATGGCTTTTAATTTTTGCGGAGCCTTTGCTCAGGTAGTTGTTTATTTAAATTTAGCCTTATTTAGAATAGTAAATTTTAGTGCAGGTAATCCTTTAATTGAGCAAGACTATTTAAGCTGGATATTTGGCTATTTAATTCAAATAGGTATTCCAATAGTTACTTTAATAATACTTAAAAAAGATATTAGAAAAGTATGGAAAGGTATCTTATTATTTCCAGTATTTATATTAAGCTGGCTTCCAATTAATATTATTTGTTTATTTAAAAAAGATCTTAAATGGGATGAAATTAAACATGAAAGATCAATTAAATTAGAAGAGATTTAAATCTTTTCTTTTTTATGGTATAATACCAGTACTTTGGGGGATTTATGGAAATAAGAGATTTAGCAATTAAATATAAGGCTTTATATCATCAAGTTATATTAATGATTAATAATATAAAAGAATTAGGTTTTGATGTAACTATATATCAAAATGAATTAAATGAAATATCTAATAGGGTTAATAATAGTGTTAAAGAATCTAATGGTAAAGCCTATGCTACAGCAAGATATGAACTAGATTATTCAACTGGTATTAATGAATTAAATAAACTAATTTTTAAATTAGATACTTATGATATATATTTTAAAGTACTAAATTCTTGTGATTGGCTAAGTATTAAAATTAGAAATAAAGATATCACCAAAGATGAATTAAATACTTATGTAAGTGAAATGGCTTATAATTTAAAGCAATTAATGAAATCAAATACATTAGATTATGATAAAGAAAAGCATATTGTAGAAAAAGCTTATAAAGTTGCTTATGAAATTATAAGATTAGAATTAATTATTAAAGGTGATAGTCAGTTATATTCTTTTATTATCAGCAATAATATTGATACATCTTATTTTAATATTTTAATAAAAAATGACTTAAGTTCAATTAATATGGATTCATATATTTATATTAAAGAAAAAATATTTGAATTAAGAAAAAAGGGTATTAATACATCATATTTTGATATTGATTTAATAAGAATGTTATTAATTATTGACAATAATGAATATAAAGATGTTATTAATAAAAACGCTAATGAAATAATAGCTAGTCTTAAAGATAATAGAGATAAAATAGAAATACTAAGTAAAAAAATTGGAAGCACATATAAAGAAACTGATGATGCTAAATATAGTCAAAAAATAGACTTAAAGGACTTACGCAAAAGAATAGTATCACTAGCACTTACTTCATCAATTATAATTGGTGGTGGAGTAGGAGTCCAAAAATTAGCCAAAGCAGCAGCTAGTGGAGATAAATATTTAATGACAACTGAAATTTATTCCAGTGATTTAGATGAAACTAAAAAAGATTCTGCAGTGGTTATTATAAAAGATGAACCAGAAAATGAAGTAATAATTAGAGAATATGATAAATATGAAAATGAAAGTAGAAGGCATTATAAAGAGTATGATGTAAGTAATGTAAGATTAGAAAGTGCTAAAGATTACTATGATTATGGCCTAGATAATTTTCATGTTGAGCCAGAGGAAAAATTAAGCCGAATAAGTGCTGGAGATACTATTTCAAACTATCAAGAAGAATACATTGAAATTATTAAATCTAACTATGAATATTTAGAAAAAGGGCTTGATAAATCATTATATATATTTCTTTTAGTACTCTTTTATGCATTTTATTTATTTCTTACTGCTATGATATCTACATTTTTAGATATTGAAGATAATGGCATTAAAAGTATGATTAATGATATTAAAGATTTATTAGAAGACTTAGCTAATGATAAAAGTGTATTAAAATCAAGAAAAGAAGATATTACTAATTATACTAATGAAATTATGAAATTAATTAATGAAAAAGATGAATTAAAAGAGTCTTTTGTTAAAATATATAATGCTAATAAGTATTTATTAAATAATCCTGAAAAATTATTTAAAAAGGTAGAAGAATTAACTAATAATGATCCTAGACAATTAGTTAAATCAAAAAAGTAAACTAAATAGTTAGTTTGCTTTTTAAATGGTTTATGATATACTTTAAAAGGAAGTGGTTTTTATGGCTAATAGATCTGAATTAAGAGAAAAAGTTATGACTATTATTTATCAAATATCTTTATATAAGAAGAATAAAATAGATTTTGATGTAAATGATGTTATAAATGAAAATATGGAAGTTGAAAATGAATTCGTTAAAGATTTAGTATATGGAGTAGTTACCAATTATGATGAACTTACAGATATTGCTAATAAATATTTAAATAATTGGTCTATTGATAGATTAGATTTAACTGGTTCATCTATTTTAAGAATGGCTATATATGAAATTAAATATATGGATACTCCTAATATTGTAGTAATAAATGAAGCAATTGAGCTTGCTAAAAAATATAGTGATGATAACGTTCGTAAAATGATTAATGCATCTTTAGATAAAATGGTTAATGAAGGTTAGTATGGATATAACTTATCGTACAATTACTGAAGTTAATAATTATATTAAACTATTATTAGATAATAATCCTAATTTAAATTTAATTTATATTAAAGGAGAAATATCTAATTTTAAAAATCATACAAGAGGTCATTTATATTTTACTCTAAAAGATGAAACATCAAGAATTAATGCAGTTATGTTTGCTGGTAATACTCATAAATTACAATTTGTTCCTAAAGATGGTGATAACGTATTAATAAAGGGTAGAGTAAGTGCCTATCCAGCATCAGGTAGTTATCAGATATATGTTGAAGATATGAGTCTAGATGGATTAGGTAATTTATATATTGAATTTGAAAAGTTAAAAGAAAAGTTATTTAAAGAAGGACTTTTTAATGAAGATCATAAAAAAGCTATACCCAAATATCCAACTAAAATTGGAGTTATAACTGCTCCAACTGGAGCAGCCGTAAGAGATATTATGAGTACGATTAGAAGAAGATATCCTTTATGTGAAGTTATATTATTTCCTAGTTTAGTTCAAGGTGAAGGTGCAGCTCCAAATATAGTTCATCAAATAGAAGTAGCTGATAATTATGATTTAGACTTACTAATAGTAGGTCGTGGTGGTGGATCGATTGAAGATTTATGGGCTTTTAATGAAGAAATAGTAGCTCGGGCAATATATAATGCTAAAACACCTATAATTAGCGCTGTAGGCCATGAACCAGATTTTACTATCGCCGATTTTGTGGCAGATCTTAGAGCTCCAACACCAACTGGAGCAGCTGAAATGGCTGTACCAACAGTAATTGATACAAATGCTTATTTAAATCAATTAAAACTTAGATTAGATAATAATATTAAGCAAATAGTAAATAATAAATATATTATGCTAAGAAACTTAAAGAATTCTTTTATCTTAAAAAATCCAATGAGTCTATATGAAATAAAAGAACAAAAATTAGACAAATTAATTGAAAAGTTAAATTATAATATTAATAATATTATAAATACCAAAAAACATAATTTAGAAATTGATTATCGTAATTTAAAATTATTTAGCCCAGAAGTTCTTATTAATAATAATTATAATTTAATAAAAGAGTATAAGACTATTTTAAATAATAATATTGATAAAAGAATAATAAAAGCTAATCATAAATTAGAATATTTAATTAATAGTTTAAATTTAGTTAATCCATTAAATATCTTAAGTAAAGGATATTCTTTAGTTAAAGTTAATGATAAATTAATAAGTGATGCTAGTAATTTAAACGTTAATGATGAAGTAAACATAAAATTTTCTAAAGGAGAAGTAAAAGCCATTGTTAAGGAGGTTATATAAATGGAAGAAAAATCTTTTGAAACTAGTTTAAATGAATTAGAGGCAATTGTTAAAGAATTAGAATCTGGTGAAGAACCATTAGAAAAAGCAATTGATAAATATACTGAAGCGATGAAATTAGTTAAATTATGTAATGATAAATTAAATAATGCAACAGCTAAAGTTAATAAAATTTTATCAGAAGATGGAGAATTAAAAGATTTTGATGTAGAAAGTAACCAATAATTGGATTACTTTTTTTATGTATAAAAACCATAATAATAGTAGGTGATATTGATGAAAAAATTAATAATATTATTAGTATCTATTATTATGCCATTAAATGTATTTGCCTATTCTAATTACATTATTCCTGGTGGTAAATCTATTGGAATTGAAGTAAATAGTAAAGGTGTAATGATAATTGGATTTTATAAAGTAGATAACAAACTAAATTCAAATAAATTAAAAATAGGAGATATTATTATTAAAGTAAATAATGAAGAAGTTAGTAGTATAGATGAATTAGTAACTAAGATTGAAGAAAAGGTACTAGATAATAAAGTTACCTTAACTATTAAAAGAAGTAATGATATATTAAATATTCCTTTTAATTTATCATATGTAGATGGTAAATATAAGACAGGTCTATATGTTAAAGATAATATTAGTGGGATAGGCACTTTAACCTACATAGATCCCGAAAGTAAGATATTTGGAGCATTAGGTCATGAAATAGCAGATTCTAAAACAGGATCAATTATTGAAATAAAAACTGGTAATATTTTTAGAAGTGTAGTAACTAGTATAGATAAAAGTATAAATGGTGAAGCAGGTTCTAAGAATGCTAAGTTTTATTCTAATGAAAAATATGGAGTAATTAATAAAAATACTAAAAAAGGTATCTATGGTATTTATAATGAAAATATAGATGAATTAGATACATTAGAAGTAGGTACCATTGATGATATTAAAAAGGGTAAAGCTTATATTCATACAGTTTTAGATGGAGAAGAAATTAAAGAGTATGAAATTAATATCGACCGAATAGCAAATTCTGATACAAAAGCAATTCATTTTGAAATAGTAAGTACAGAATTATTAGATAAAGCTGGTGGTATAGTCCAAGGAATGAGTGGTAGTCCAATAATTCAAAATAATAAAATAATTGGCGCTGTAACCCATGTAATCGTAGATAATCCAGCTACTGGTTATGGAATTTTGATTACTAAAATGCTTGAAGAAGGCGAAAGGTAAGCCTTCTTTTAATTTTTACTTGATATTTAACATATTATTTGTTAGAATTATTTATGTCATGGCGGAATTGGTGAAGTGGTTAACACGCCGGATTGTGGCTCCGGTATGCAAGGGTTCGATTCCCTTATTCCGCCCCAGATTAAAAATTAGTCGCACTTGCGACTTTTTTTAAATAGCTTGAGCATAATAAACAATCACAAAATAGTAATCTTACGATTGTTATATTTAAAAGACTAACTGAACTAGTCTTTTTTTAGTGCTAAATTTTTTTGATACTATGATATAATAACATTCAGGTGGTTTTATGTTTAATAAAAACAATTTAAAGTATATCTTTATTTTAGCAATTGGATTCTTTTGGTGCAGTTCTCTATATTTAACACAAGAGCAACATTTAACAAGTTATGCTAGTGTTGAATTTGTTAATATTGTAGAGTTGTTATTTGGAAGTTTATCTATGGCTTTAGGAATACTAACTTTTGGATTGCTATATAGAAAGAATAAAAATGTGAAAAATATATTTATTATATTTATGTTACTTTCTCTTGTTAGTATGATCTCTTTTTTTGCAACAGAAAATAAATATTTTATGAGTGTGTGTTTGTGCTTATCTTGTTTTTTTGGAACAGCAGGTTTTGGAGCAGGATATCATTTTTCATTACTTGGTAGTAATGTAGAAAAAGAATATCGTGGAAGAGTTTTTGCCATTGGATATGGTTTAGGATCGATTGGGACATATTTAATGATTTTATTTCCAGAAAGTTTTTATTCATCTATTAAAACTTTGATAATATATGTTCCAATGATATTATTGAACTTATATTTAATTATAAAGAAAACAAATGTGATGCAAATCAAAAATGAAAAATCAACATCAAGCTTTAAAAATTATTTTATTAGGATATCAATAATTCTCTTAGCTATGTCATTACTATCTGCCTTATCAACCGATGTTATAGCAATTAATACTATTGATATAGCTGGTGGGTATGGTGCAACAAGATTATATTATTGTTTAGGACTCCTTGTTGCAGGATTTTTAGTGGATAAGAAAAATAGTTTGTTTGAAATATTAACAATAGCAAGTTTTGCTGTTTCACTACTTTCAATAATTTTATTAAAAGAAGGTTATTCAATTAATTTAATTGCAGGATTATCTTATTCGTTTGTAGCATTTTTTGTGCTTTTTAGAACAATGACATTTGTTAATTTAGTAGATAATAAAAAGAATATGGTATGGGTTGCAGCTTTTGGGTTGATGTATTCTAGAATTATGGAAGGACTAATGGTATTATTTGAAGATAAATTAATTGAACATTATACATTATTAGTAGTTGTAATTACATTCTCTTTGTCACTAGTTATAGTTTTATACTTCTTATTATATTTTCAAAGTAATAAAATGTCAGAAAATGATGCTGTAAAAAATATAGCAGTAAAGTATAAATTAGGAACTCAAGAAGAAAAAGTTTTAAATTTATTAATACAAGGAATGAGCAATCAAGAAATTGCAGATGAGTTATTTGTTTCTGTAAATACAATTAGAAATCATATCGCAAACATTTATAAAAAGACTGGTATGAAGAAGAAAGAACTAAAAGAAAAATGCTTCTATAAGACTAACTAGTCTTTTTTTAGTGCTTTTTTATTTAAAAGTATTATGTTATTTTTGAATAGAAAGGTAGAGGATTTTATGACAAAAAAATTAAAAAAAGAGATTAAAAAACTGCCAAAGAAATTTATGGCATTTACAATGATTTTTGCAATGTTATTTAGTTATTTTGCACCGATAACAAATGTATTTGCATTATCATCAACAACAAAATTATCAGTATCTTTTAGAGATGGTAATGAAGGATATGGTAAAGTTCAATATAGTGTGAACGATGGTGCAAGTTGGAATGATATAACTGAAAACATAAATCTTGAAAATTTAAATGTAACAGGAGATAATTTAAGATTGAAAATTGTTCCAAATAATAATTATTCAGTAGATTATGCTGGAATTGAAATGCAACAAGACGAAAATAATATTGGTGGACTTTCATCAATTGGACTTGAGAGCGCAAATGGGTATGCTATTCCTAGCAATGTTCAATCAGTTTCTTTAAATCAAGTTGAATTTAGAGCAGGTAGTAATGGGAATAATAATCAAAACAATATAACTAGTAAAGTTGTAGTAGATGTATCAGGTGATGATCTTGAATATGGTGCTGATTGGACTGATGAAGAACCAAGCTTTGTATTTGGAATAAATGGATCTCAAATGAATAGGATATTACAATCAGAAGTTAATTATAAAACTGAAAGCAATGATATTGTTGGTTATACAACAAAAGATGAAATTAATTATTCATATAATTATAGCGGCGAAGAAACAGTTACTTTTAATATAAGAACTCAATGGGATATAGTGATTACATCTTTAATTGTCAATGATGACACATATAACACTCCTCGTTCTAAAGCAGCATTAAGTTCTGCTTATCAAGGTGGTGGTATTAGCTTTGATGTTCTTAATGTTCCATATGCTGAAAAATATGAAATAGAAGTCGTTGCCAGAAAACAAACTGATGAAGAAAAAATACTAGGTAATTTTGGTTGGACTTATGATCCAAACACAAATGATTATACAGATGATGATAAAATTCCAAATGGTAAATTAGAGTTTGTTGAAGCAAAATATAATGATATAACTTATAATTCAATACAAGATGTAAATGAGGCTGGTGGATTATTTAATTGGGAAGATGGTGTAAAAGGTACAAATCATCCAGAAGGAAATGCAACCTTCCCAACAGGAACTGAATTGACTATAAGATTAATTCCAGATTCTGGATATCAATTAACATCATTTGATTTAAATGGTTTTCCATTTGAAACAGGAGATGAAGTAGGCTTATATACATTTACTATTGGTGGAGGTAATTGGCATCTTGGTGCTCATTTTACAGAAGTAAACGATGAAGTTAAACCAAATTCAGTAAATATTAGTTCTGGAAGTATTGATATAGCTGGTGGATTTGAAAATGGTACTGCTAAACTTGAAGTAAATGATGTTGCTAGTATGGCACCTAATAGAATGGAAGGTTTTGAAAGTAAAGCAACAGATGAAGGTTATGATATAGAAAATTACTTAGACATATCTCTTTATAATTCAATTTATAAAGGTGGTAAAAAAGATTCTAGTGGAAACTATGAATCTTGGGATACAGCAGTTGAAAACATTGATAATAAAGCTACTATTACTTTAGAACTAGAAAATGATATGAGCGGTAAAAACTTAGCTATAGTTCATGAAACACATAATGGAGATGAAATAACTGGATATGAATTAATTGATGCTATATATAATGAAGAAAATAATATAATAACATTTGAAACAAATAGTTTTTCAAAATATGCAATTGTATCTAAAGAATCAACTGAAACAACTAAATATACAGTAACATTTAATTCAAATGGTGGAAGTGAAATTGAAAGTAAAAAGGTAACAGCTGGAAATTCTGTTGCAGAGCCAACAGCCCCTACAAATGGTGATAAAGTATTTGATGGATGGTTTGAAGATGAAACTTTAACTACAAGATTTGATTTTAATACACCAATTACAAGTAATGTAACATTATATGCAAAATGGATAGATAATGAAGAGTCTGATAATTCTGAAACAGAGAAATATACTATAACAGATAGTAGTGGAAATGTAATTTCATTTACTGAAGAAAAAGATAGAGAATTTACACTAGATATAATAGATTATTTAACTTTCTCTCTTGAAGATTTAGAAAATGCAGAAATTCCAAAAGATATGTTTGATTCAATGATGGAGATGGTTGCAAATGCTACTAAAAATTCTGGAACATTATTATCATTCTATGAAATACAAGTTAGAAATGATGATGGATATTTAATACATGAAGGTCCATTTAATATCAAAATAAAAATGACTGATGAAATGAAAAAATATAATACATTTAAAATTATTTATGTAGATGCTGATAATAATTTTGCTACAGAAAGTCCTATTACATTAACTATGGATGGTGACTACTTAGTTGGAACTTTAGATCATTTAAGCACTTATGCATTAACTGGAAGTAACACATCTACAACAAATAATACCAATACAACTAACAATCCTCAAACAGGAGATAATATATACATTTGGTTTGGAATGCTAATTATATCAATTTTAGGTTTATCACTAGGAACATTTACTGCTATTAAATCAAAAAAATCAAAAAATAGATAAAATTGATTAATCATAAAAGCGATAGTAGTAATATTATTGCTTTTTATATTAAGGTGTGATATTCTTTGAAAAAGAAAAGAAAATTAAAAAGAAGTGTATGGTTTTGTTTATTTATTGTAATTATAATATTTTCAATTATTTTATGTAAGTCTTTATTTTCTTCAAAAGTAAAGCTAATTGGTACTTGGACAACAGATGATGTTACTACTTATGAATTTTATAAAAATAATACTGGAAAACTTGTTGTATCTCTATCAGAATACAAATTTAAATATAGCTTAAAGAAAAATATATTATATATTGATTTTGAAAATGATAAATCTGAGGATTCAAAGTATGAATATAAATTTAAAAATAAAAAATTAGTATTAAGTAATGAAAAAGGTATATTTACTTTTATTAAAAAATAGGTGTTATTATGAATAAAAAAAGAAAATTAAATAAGAAAAAATTACTTTTATTCTTTTTTATGGTAGTGTTTTTAATTATGCTTATTTTATCAGCTATTAAAATAATATCTTATATAATAGATAATAAAGAAAATAAAAAAATACAAGAAGCAATTATAGAAGATTCTATAACTGTTATTGAGCCAATAGAAGAAGATCAAAAGATTAAATATAATATAGATTTTAAATCATTAAAGGAACAAAATTCTGATACGGTTGCATATTTAAAAGTGAATAATACAAATATTGATTATATTGTAGTTAAAGGTAATGATAATAGTTATTATTTGAAACATAATTTTGAAAAGAAATGGAATGTATCAGGATGGATATTTGCAGATTATCATAATAAGTTTGACGAATCAGATAAAAATATTATTATCTTTGGTCATAATACAAGAGATGGATCAATGTTTGGAACATTGAAAAATGCTCTTAATGAAAAATGGTATAATAACGAAGAAAAACATAAGATAGTATTAGCAACCGAATATGGTACATATTTTTATCAGGTGTTCTCTACTTATTCTATAAAACCTGAAGACTATTATATTAATACTGAATTTGAAAATAATGATGAATTTGATAAATTTATTAAAAAATTAAAATCAAGATCAGTTTATGACTATGGAATAGAAGTATCTGGCGAGGATAAAGTATTAACTTTATCAAGTTGTATTGGCGATGGTAGTAAGCGAGTTGTGCTTCACGCAAAATTAATTGAGATGTAGGAGGGAATATGAAAAAGAAAATTATTATTTCTATTATAGCTTGTTTAACATTAATAGTTGGAATTGGTGGTTTTATTATTTGGAATAATAATAGAATTGTATCTACCGTTACATTAGATATAAATCCTAGTATTGAAATTAATTTAACTAGAAATGAAAAAGTCAAAAGTGTAGTTGCATTAAATGAAGATGCAAAAGAAATAGTTGATGGTAATCTAAAAGGGAAAAGTATAGATGATACATTAAAACAAATTACAGATAATCTTATAGAAAAAGAATATGTTACTGAAGAAAAATTTTTAGAAATAATATTATATTCTGAAGGGGATATATCAAATAAAGAATTAGAAACTAAACTGAAGGAAACTCTTGAAAAGAAGAAAATAGATTCTAATATTATCACTATTAATAAAGTATCTAAAGAAGATGAAGAACTTGCAAAAAAATACGATGTTAGCCCTGCAAAAATATCATATATAAAATCTATTATAATAGATAATGAAAATATTAATATAGAAGATTTATCAAATAAATCAGTAAGTGAATTAAAAGAAACAAAAGCAACAGGTAAGTATTGTGATAAAGGTTACACACTCGAAGGAGATTGGTGTTTAAAAGAAATTAATAGAAAATCTGCTAGTAATGGAGAAGTTTGCCCGCGTGGATATGAAGAACATGAAGGAAAATGTTATGAAGAAACTAAGGCTGTTGAAAGTAAAAATTATATTTGTAATGATGGATTCAAATTAGTTAATAATAAATGTGTAATGAATGAAGTAACTGATGCACTTGGAAAGTGCGATTCTGGAGATTATGATAATGGATATTGTGTAAGAAAAGAATTAATAGGAGATGCAGAAGAATACTGTAGATTAACGCCTGCTACTGATATATTAATGAATCATAAATGTTATGGGCCTAAACCAATAATTAATGGTGGATGTGCTAATAATGATAAAATAATTAATGGTAAATGTGTAGATTTGAATTCTTATTATGAATCAGATTATAGATGTAAAAGTGGAGATCTTGAAAGTGATCATAAATGTTATAAAATAGTTAAAAAATCGCCTGATTTATATTATTGTGAAGAAAATGCTAAACTAGAAGGAACAAAATGTATAATAAACAGAACGGAAGAGCCATTAAAAGAAATGAGTTGCCCAAATGGAACAATACCAATAGAAGATGGTAGTAGATGTCTAAATCTAAATAAAATAGCTACTAAAGAAAGTGGATTTGTATGTGAAGGTGAAAATACTAGATTAAAAGGTAATCAATGTATTATATATGAGGTAGTTGAAGCTAAACAAAAATAATAAATGCATCGGAAGATTAAGATATTCCCGTACATTAAAGCGAGAGATAATCTCATCTTTTTAGTAATTATACGCACATTCATAAACTTCAACAAATGTTGCAAACCGTGGATAAAAATAGAATAAAGTTATGTTATAATATTGCTAGAAGGAGGACGATCTTTTTATGAAAAATAAATTTCTAATTGGTCTATTGACTATTGTCATATGTTTAATGCTAATGGGTTGTGGAAAGGAAAAGGATTTGAATAATAATTCAAATGGTGATTCTAATTCAATTCAAACTAATGAAAATATAAATAATAATGGCAATAATAATTCTAATGCATTTGATAATGTTGTAGTAGATAATGATGAAATAATTGAATTTGACGATACGGATAATGACCCAGTAGATGATGAGTCTATAGTTGTAGAAGAAGTAATTAACTGTGATGGTTGTGTTTTTTCATATTTTAGTGATGAAGGTGATAAAGCAAAAACTTTGGGAGCTACTTTATCTCCTAGTGATTATACAAATGATATCAACAATTTAAAAACAGCAGGAGGAAAACAAAGACATAATTTTTTTGGATTAGTACTTTCTGGTAACACTATATCAAGAGCATATGCATGCATTTTGAAAGATAGCAAAATATATTGTATTGAAGGCTCTACTAATGGTGCATATCATAATAGTAATATTGCTATTTTAAATAAAATATTTACTAATGGTCAATGTAAAACTATTTCAGATGGTCATACTTATACTTGTACAGATGGTAGTTATAATGGAGATACAAAAACTAGCGGTTATACTAGTTTGCATTATGAAACAAGTTGTACTATCTATGGTGCAAATTCTAATACAGGCAAATTAATTTGCCATTAATGTATGAATATAATAGATCGTAAAATTAAGATATATAGATCAGATAAAATTTGGTCTTTTATATTGCTATAAATTAAATATTGATATATAATTAAGTATGAAAAGTATAACTTGTTATACTTTAAAGGAGACATATATGAAAAACAAATTTGTAGGTATTGCTAAAGTGGGAGAAAAAGGGCAAATTGTAATTCCTAAAGAAGCAAGAGATATGTTTGATATTAAACCTGGTGATACAGTTGTAGTTTTATGTGATAAAAAGAAAGGAATGGCTATTGTTAAATCTGAAGTTTTAGAAGATAATATGGATAAAATAATGCCAGATAATAAATAATATGTATTCTATTGAAACAAAGAATTTAACTAAAAAGTTTAAAGATAAAATTGCAGTAAATGGAATAGATTTAA
>ODAJ012170186.1_pt1 | contig 15623 bp, 12 predicted proteins | sample 1539241 | NCBI WGS metagenome assembly ODAJ01 (sample SAMN02144231, study PRJEB22623) | gut metagenome | biome: sheep rumen | host: Ovis aries | place: New Zealand
TATCCGAGAAAGTATTGCCAATAGAGGTTATGAACATTTAAAGGATGATTAGATGAACAGATGTCAAGTATGTCCAAACAACTGCCTGTTGAAAAACAGCATATGTGGACGAAAACAGGATATTGATGAAAACATTGTGGAAACAACTGCAATAGCCGTGGATCCAATAGAAAAAAAGCCGTTGTATCATTTCATGCCAGGCACTAAAACACTTTCTGTTGGAACATTGGGCTGTAATCTTAGATGCATGCATTGTCAAAACCATAGCATAGCACAGCCTGAAAATCCTTCACTTGTTCCGATTAGAAAAATAAATCCACAGTCAATAGTGGACATGGCTCTTGACAATGAACTCGAAAGCATTTCATGGACTTATAACGAGCCCACCATTTATCCGGAATGGATAATAAATACGGCAAAAATAGCACAGAAAAATGATATAAGAACAATACTTGTAAGTAATGGATATAGCTCAAAGAAAACCTTGAATGAACTGGCAGGTTATGTTGATGCTGTAAACATTGATTTGAAAAGTAGTGAGGAAAGCTTTTATATTGACGTTTGTGGCGGAAAAATAGAACCCGTACTGAAGAGCATTGAATTCTATCATGAAAACTCCATACATACCGAAGTTACAACACTATTAATACCGGACTACAACGATGATGATGAAAATGTTTCAAATATTGTTAATTTCATTAAAAGTCTCTCCAAAAAGATGGTTCTGCATTTTTCGGCCTTCTATCCACAGTTTAAGTTAATGCATCTTCCTCCTGAAAGTGATGAGATTGTTTTAAATGCTTGTATGATAGCCAGAAGGTTGGGATTGAGAAACGTGTACCCTGGTAACACATACCCATCAAGTATGGACAACACATACTGCAGTGAATGTGGTCAAATTCTGGTAGAAAGAGAGTACTATGAAACAAAGAGTTACATTACAGGTGACTGTAAATGTCCTGGGTGTAAAAAAAGAGTGGAAGAAATGATAATTTAAAGGGAGTATCATTAGAATACTCCACCTCCACCTCCACCAAATCCTCCGGAACCTGGTCCTCCAATGTCTCCAAAGGATCCTGTGTCAAAGTTAGTGTTTTCAAGGCCTGTATTGGCCATTCCCATAGGAATGAAAGTGCTTCTCATATGATGGAATCCCCATAAATAACCAAGTGAAACTACATCAGAGTCATATATGATGTTTTCTGGCAGGTTTCTGAATTCCATGAACTTTTTCATGTTCCTGGATACTTCATCTGCACATCCAAGTGCCGTGGCATATACCAGGAATCTTCCCCAGACCTGTATTGATGCTGGAGGATTTTCTTTTATTAAACTGAAGTCCTTTATGTACTTTTCAAAGTTTTTCCACTTGTCATGAAATACTTTTCCATCGGGGGTCCATCTTCCAAGGGGTGTGTCGACAAAGAGGAATATTACAATCTGTTCAACAATCAGTAGCACTGAAAGTATCATTCCAATCATTAGCCATGGTCCCTTACCCCACATCAGTGATGCAAATAGAAGTACAACTCCTACGAATATTGCCAGGATATTGTATCCGCTCATCATGTTTTCCTTGCTTTTATCATAATACTGGTTTACCTTACTTACAGGCACGTCCCTCATTGCATCTATTTTCCATGCATGTACGAACTTCTGGACTGTATATGAGTCTTCACCTATATTTTTTAGAGATATTTGTTGTTTATCATTTTCAAAATCTTTTAAAAAGTCTATTATATCCTTTTCATGTAGTTTTAAAGTGGATGTGTCCTTATCTGTTCTTCTTAAGATTGTGTCTTCTTCATTGCTTACTATCATCTTATAGTATTTTTTATCCACCAAATCAAGAAGTGTTGCTGTGAATGCATCCTCGTTCAAATCCTCGATAATTCCAGGTATCATTGCATTGACAAAGACAGGTGAATCATCGGTAGGAATTTGACTTTCATAATCTGCACTATATATTATTTTAGGATCTCTTCCCCATCTTAAAAACATTCCCACAGGAAGTATCATCAGTATTGCAGATATTATTGCAGGAAGTGACCAGATGTTGTTATCAAAGGCTGTTTGACCTGCATATTTTATTTGATCCTGTTCAATCTGTGATTTTGCATCCTTATTTATTACATCAGCGTATTGTGTAGTTGTAAAGTATGATTTTGGCATCAGTATCCTTTGTTCTGCACTTGTCTTTGCCGGAATGTTTTTGTATGTTGTGGTTAACGTGTTGTCACTTGTCCATGAACTTTTTTCAACATATGTGTCCGGATTGTTCCAGTACTCTGTTTCATGCTGTGTTCCAGGTATTTCTATGATTGTTGTAAGCTTATCTACCTGCTGGTCCCATCCGTTTCCCCATGACATGTACTGAAATTCGGCAATATCGTTGTATATCTTTACGCCCTTGTTGAAATTATATTGATATATTACATTCACATCTTCATCGGATACTTTCTGTGTTTTCTGTGCATCCTTGTAAAGCCATACCTTAATGGTTACCAACCTGTCTGTCTGCTCTACTTCCACTGTATTGTAATATCCTGGTGTTTCAACGGAAATGTCCGTTATTGACTGCTGTCCACTTAACGGCACTATTTTTGTAACACCATTAACGCTTCCCGTGATGGAATAAGTTATTTCATCACTGATGTGTACTGTTGCATTATCATTAACCACTATTGTTTCCTTGGCATTTGGCAATGAATAACTACCACCAGCCGCAAAAGACAATGGAACAGCCAATAATATTAACAATAAAAATGTGCAAATAAAAAATTTCATCTTATTGTTATCCAAATTCATATTAATCCCTCCCCTGAAGAGTTTTATGACTGATTTAGATATATAAAAATAGTAAATAATATATTTTTCTAAAAAGGAGATTAAAGGTGAGTGTGGATTTTAGAAGGTTCCACCTCCACCACCACCAAATCCTCCTCCACCAACACTTCCTATTCCTCCGGAAGATGTTTCTGATGGAGTTAGTGCATTGAATGTTGTGTCAAGGTGATTGAATCCACCGTAATATGCAAACATTACCGCATCCGAGCTGTTGAAATACTCTTCAGGTACTCCTGCAACGTTGAAATATTCTTTCATGTTTTTGGATACTTCATCTGCACATCCAAGTGCTGCTGCATAAACCAGGTATTTTCCCCAGACCTGTATAGAGGCTGGGGGTCTTTCCTTGATTAGACTGAAGTCTGTTATGTAGTTTTCAAAGTTTTTCCACTTGTCATGATATTCCTTGCCCTCTGGTGTCCATCGTCCCGGAACAGTGTTTGGTATGAATAGCATGATTATTGATTCACAAAACATCAGTACCGTAATTGCAAAGAGTATCCAGTAATATTGTGGAGATACTTCAATAAACATGAGAGCTATGAAGATAATTATGCTTAAAGCCATCAGTCCGAAAGACAGGAAATTGAATATGACATAACCTTTATCAATGAAATATTTTTTTATCAGTGAATCAGGCACTTCCTGTGATGTTTGATCTTTCCATGTTTCCCTGAAGTTCTTGAATACTTCTGGATCACATGTGTCGGCAATTGACTTTAGGGATATGTTTCCGTTTGATTCAAATTGAGAGAGGAATTGTATCAATGATTTTTCAAATGTTTTCAGACCTGTTGTATCATTATTGACCAGAGTCAATATTGTGTCATCCTCATTGCTTGCAAATACCTTAAAGACTTTCCTGTTTATCAAATCAAGAAGTGTGGCATACATTGCATTGTCATCTATACTACCAGCATCACCATTTACCAGAGAATTAACTTCCACTGGTGATGAATCTGTTGGCAGGTCATATTCATAGTCTGCCTTGTATGGAATTTTTGGTTCTCTTCCGAAGAGTGCATAGATAGCTGCCGGAACTACCATTAAAAGTCCGAATAGTCCTGAAAGAATGCTTGTAACAGTATTTTTAAAATCACGATCCTCCTTGTATTTCTGTTGGTCGGCCTCTATTTGTGCCTTTGCATCCATATTTATTACCTGAGCGTTTTCTGAACTTTTAAAGTATGATTTTGGCATCAGAATTCTCTGTTCAAATGACGTGTATGAACCAATGCCTTCAGCTTCAGTGGTCAGGGTGTTGTCATTGCTCCATCCACTTGTTACAACATAGTCATCAGGGTTGTTCCAGTATTCTGTATCACGGTTACTTCCAGGAATATGAATGTTTGTTACCAGACTGTCTACACCACTTTTCCATTCGTTTCCCCATGACATGTACTGAAGTTCAGCTATATCGTTGTAAATTTTCACTCCCTTGTTGAATGTGTATTTATAGATAACTTTTACACTGGCATCACTGGTTCTTAAGCGTTTGTTTGCATCCACATAGAGCCATACTTTAATCCTTGTTTTTCCGTTTTCCCTGATTACCTCTACAGTATTATAGTAGCCTGGTGTTTCAACGGATATGTTGGTTATTGTCTGGTTGTTGTTTAGGGGAATATCCCTATAAACACCATTTACACTACCCTCTATTTCATAATAAATTGTTTCAGATATTAGTGTTGATCCGTCATCATTTACTGTAATGTCCTTGTTTGCCCATGGAATGGTGTAATCACCGTCTTCTGCAAATGAGACAGGAACCAGTAATATCATTAATAATAGTGAGATAATAATTACCTTTTTCATATTCATAATTATACCTCCTCGTTCAAAAATTTAGGGTTAAACACTTTTAACAATACCGTGTTTTAAAAAAAAAGAAAAATTTAATTTTATTTAATAAAATTAAAATTTAACGTTTGGTGCTGCTCTTGTACCTTCTTGAGCTTCGAAGAATTCTGATTTATCAAAATGGAAGATGCTTGCTACAAGACTGCTTGGGAATTGTTGACATAAGTTATTGTATTTGAGAACAGTGTCGTTGTAGAACTGTCTTGCATATGAAATCTTATCTTCTGTATCAGATAATTCTTGTTGTAATTCTATGAAGTTTTGATTAGCTTTTAAATCAGGATATGCTTCACTGATAGCAAATAAAGATTTAAGTGCTTCAGTAATGTTGTTGTTTGCTTCTGCAACTTCCTGAACTGTTGTTGCATTTGCCATACTTGCTCTTGCCTGAGTTACTTGATTAAATGTTTCTTTCTCATGGCTGGCGTAACCTTTTACGGTTTCAACTATATTAGGTATTAAATCGTTACGTCTTTGGAGTTGTACATCAATTTGGCTCCATGCATTTTCCACACGATTTCTACCGTTTACTAAGTCGTTATAATATTTAACAATTAATAATCCGATTATAACTATTATAGCTATTATAACAATTAATAAAATATTCATGAAGATTTCCTCCTACTCTTTTAATTTATTTACCAATTAATTTATAATATTAAATTAAAATATATATATACTTATTCTGAATATGATAAAAAGAAAATGGGGGTAAAATAATGAGTACATTCAAGGATTTGCAGTTGCTCTCTGACGCAGCATACTATGACAGGTGCAACTACGTTAACTACAACGTTGACAATGTTCTGGAGGAAACCGACAAGATAAAGGACGGAATCTATCATGCAAAGGCCGGAAGCAGGGATGTGCCATTATTTAAAATCCTCATGACAAACCAATGCAACAATGACTGTGCATACTGTACAAACTGTATAGAGCACAAGTACCAGAGAGCCCGTCTTAGTCCTGAAGCCCTTGCCAGAATATACATGAAATACTATGAAAGTAACATGGTTGAGGGACTCTTTCTCAGTTCAGGAATCATAAAGGATGCTGATACCACCATGGAGGAAATGATAGAGGCTGCACATATATTGAGAAACAAGTATTCATATAAAGGTTACATTCATCTGAAAATTATTCCAGGAGCAAGCAGGGATCACATTAAACATGCAATGCAACTGGCCGACAGGGTGAGTATTAACATCGAGGCCGCCACCAGAGACGGTTTAAGCGACCTGTCAAGTACGAAAAACTATGATAAGGACATACTAAAAAGACTTGACTGGATTGATAATCTTCACAGAAGGGATCATAGTCTTGCAAGCAGTGGACATACCACCCAGATTATTGTAGGTGCAAATGAGGAAAGTGATGAGGAAATATTAAAACAGGTTTATAACCTTACTAAGAAGTATGACGTGCTCTACAATTACTTCAGCAGTTTCACACCTGTCAAGGGTACGCCACTTGAAGGCCATGAGGCAAACAATCCGAAAAGAACAGGAAGACTTTACCAGACGGAATATCTTTTCACCCAGTATAACTATACCATGGATGATATCATACTCAATGACAACGGATTTCTGGACACAAGTACCGATCCAAAGTATACAATCGCATTGGAACATATGGAAGATTATCCATTAGACGTTAACACTGCAAAATATAAAGAATTAATACGAGTTCCGGGAATAGGATTAAAGACTGCCAGGAGAATAAGACACAAGCAGAGTTTAAATGAAAAAATAACTAGTTTAAAAGAGCTTCAAAAATTGGGTGCCAACATCAACAAGTGTAAGATATTCGTTAAGGTCGGCGGTTCTTATCAGAGCACCTTGATATAAAAAAAATAGATTATAACAGGTTACCATTTGTAACCCATTTTTTCCTTGGGTGATTGTTTTTTTAATAAACAATCTGGGATATAAAATTGTTAAATATTCTTATTTGTGATTACTCTTCAAAGAGTTTCCATATTTCAGGATACTTGTTTTTTATTGCAGCTTCCAGCAGTTCTGATGCTTCATTACTTATGCTGAATTCCGGAGTTGTTTTTTTAAGATAACGTAAACAGGCTGCACTTTTGGCTGACCATAAGCTGATTCTTGGATTTTTTTCAACTTCCTTTTTTATCTGTTCTACTTTATCATCGGATAATGAAAATGAAGGAACATTTTCAACAATATTTTTATTGATTGTTTTGGAATTATCCTCTGTTTTCTTATTTTTCTTTGGTTTTGATGGTTTTTTAATAAGGGCATCCAGTCCCCTGCCTAATGCATTGTCAGACATTGTCTATTCACCTTCTAAACTAATAATTTCTTTTGCAAGTTTTATGTAAGCCTTTGTTCCGGAACAGTCAGGATCATATATTATGCAAGGTTTTCCGAAACTTGGTGCTTCAGCCAGCTTGACGTTACGTGGAATTTTTTCCTTGAATATGTATTCTGTATCCTTGAAGAAATCCTTAACCGTTTTTGATACGTCCTTGGATAGTCTTGTTCTTCCATCATATAGCGTGATTAATATACCTTTTATAGGGCATGGACTTTTAAGTCTTGATTCCACCAGTTTGATTGTTTCTAGTAAGTCTGCCATTCCTTCGAGTGCATAGAATTCTGACTGTATCGGAATTATTACAGAATCCGTTGCCACAAGTGCATTTAATGTTAATATTCCAAGGGATGGTGGTGCATCTATGAATATATAGTCAAAACCCAATTCATATTCACTTAACTTTTCGTTTAGTATGTAAGGATATCCTATTTCCTTGCTTAATTCTATTTCTGCACCGCTTAATGAAATATTACTTGCAATTGCATATAGGTTTGGTATTTGTGTTTCCAGTACTGCTTCCTGGAATGAACATTTATCTGTAAGTAATGAGTATATTGTGTTTTCAACTTCGCTTTTCTGTATTCCAAGGCTTGTTGTAGCGTTTCCCTGTGGATCCATATCGATAACCAATACCGTTTTGTCTAATGTTGCCAGGGCTGCAGACAGGTTTACTGCCGTGGTTGTTTTACCACATCCACCTTTCTGATTTAAAATTGTTATAATCTCTGTCATTTGATTACTCCTGTTAAAATAAATATCAAGTATCTTATATTAGTATTTATTATAAGAAGTAATATTTATAAGTTATAATAGTAAAAGTAATTAGTTATAAGTTATAACTTAATATTTAAATAATAAAAAAAAAAACATGAAATAACTGGAAAAAAATTAGTTAAAAAAAAGAGGAATAATTAATGTTGAAAAAAACATTAATTAGAATTTTACACGTTTTGATACTTTGTATGGTAAAGGTAATTTTCTAAATGGTAATCCTTTAGATAATTCGTGAATTTCATCTGCTAACTGTTCAACAGTAACTTCTTCCTTAGTATCATCTACACGTCTGTTGACTGTAATTGAATCGTTTTCAACTTCGTTATCTCCAACAACAATTGTGTATGGAACCCATTCCTTACCTGCATTTCTGATTTTCTTACCTACACGTTCTGGTGTATCATCAATATCAACCCTTACATTTAAGTCCCTGATTTGTTGATATACTTTTTCTGCATATTCCATGTGATTGTCTGTTACAGGTATAATTCTTACCTGTACCGGTGATAACCATAATGGTAATGATGGTTTGGAACCTTTGTCTGTTGATGTTTTTTCAAGTAAACTGCAGATTACTCTTTCTAAACTACCTGTTGGACTGCAGTGTAAGATTGTTGGATATTGTTGTTCTTCATTTTCATCAAGATATGTTATTCCGAATCTTCTTGCACTTTGAACATCCATTTGTACTGTTGGATTTTCTATTGGTCTTCCAAGCTCATCTATTGCTGCAAAGTCAACTTTAGCATTCCAGTAATGTTTCATTTTTGGAATTACTTCAAGCACTACAGGTTTTTTAATGTGGTTTTTAACTATGTCCTTTACCCAGTCTTCGTTTTCTGCAAGGAAGTCTTTTGTTACACGGAATGCTACTTCATAATGTACTTCAAGATCTTTTTCTGTTTGTGCACACATGTCAACCTGTTTTGCAAAGATTTCTTTGGCGTGTTCATCGTTTAAACATGCACTGTGGAAGTCAGGCATTGTGAATGCTCTTAGTCTTTTAAGACCAACAACTTCTCCCTGTCTTTCGAATCTGAAACTTAACTGTGAAAGTTCATAAATTCCTACAGGCATGTTTTTCCATGTTAGGAATGAGTCTGCCATGATTCTGAATGCACCGAAACAACATGCAAATCTTAACATTAATTCTCGGTGTTTTGTTTTTAATCTGTATTGTCTTTCACCGAATTTTTCTGCATGTTCCCTTATTGCATTATCTGATAAATCATACATTACAGGTGTGTCTACAGGCATTGCCCCTCTTTCTGTTACAAGACCGTATACGTAATCTCCAAGAAGATCTTTGATAAGTTTACCTTTTGGATACCATCTGATGTGTCCTACGTCTGATGAAGGTTCATTACTTGCTATTTCTTTTTCCTTCATGAGTTTTACATGAGGTGGCTGTTTACCTGTATCTTCATGGGAAACACCCTGTTCATGATTTACCAGTTGTTTTAGTGTTTTGTTTTGGTAATTATATTCGTCGACGTCATATTTTTGTCCGTCTTCTTCGAGTATGAAGAATTCTGAAGGTTCTGATTCAACTTTTTCTTCCTCAACTTCTTCCCCATCATCTTCAGTTGTGATGGTTCTGGATAATTCTGATAAAGGATGTCCTTTACATGAGAGTTCGAAGGATTTGTACCATCCGAATGGTACTCTTAGAACTGCTTCGTTGTTGTCTATTAGTTCTGCTTCAATGCCTTTTAGAATTTTGGTTGCTACATTAGGGTTGGATAATGAAGAACTTAAGTGAGCATAAGGATAAATAACTATGTTATCTGCATTAACCTTATTTTGAACACTTAAAATTTCTTTAACAGCTTTTAAAACTATTAAATCAGGATTTTCTTCGTCTTCTTTTTCAACCGCGGTGAAAACAACTAGTGCATTGTCTACACCATTGGCTCTTTTTTCATCTTCAATATCTTCAGCCAATTTAGTTTTGCTTCTGGTTTTATAACGTAAATAGTCTGAATGTATCATTAACGTTCGCATTTTAAATTATTCCTCCAATAAAAATGGTTTTCAATAATCATTGTTAAAATTAAATATATTATAAGAAAATTCTATTCTTAATTCATTATTATCTTTATTATTCATATTATATTAAAATTAGTATAAAAAAAAGTGGAGAAAAAATTAACTTGCTGTTAATTTCAGTCCCATAATACCGACTATCACAAGAAACAAAAAGAAAAACTTCACCATGGATGTGGATTCGTTTAAAAACAATATACCCACTAAAACTGTACCTATGGCACCGATAGCTGTCCAGCAAGCATAAGCCGTTCCCAAAGGTATGCCTTTCATGGCCTGCTCCAGGAAGATCATACTCAAAACAAGAAATATTACTGTCAATACTGATGGAATGAGCTTGGTAAAACCCTCTGAAAACTTAAGTGGTACAGCCCACAATACTTCACATATTCCTGCAATAACCAGATAAATCCATGAGTTCATAGGATAACCTCCAAAAAAAAATAAAGGATGATAATGAAGGGTGGTTACATGAATTCAGGAGCCTTTATTCCTAAAAGTTTTAATGAATTTTTAAGAGTGATTCTTGAAGCGTCAACAAGTTTTAATCTGAACTCTTCGTGTTCAGAACCTATGACCTGTTGGGTTTTATAAAACTTATTGAATGCCTTGGAAAGACTTGAAGTGTACTCTGTCAAATGATGAACCCTTCTTTCTGAGGCGGACTGTCTGATTATTTCAGTGAATCTGGACAATTCCTTGATAAGTATTTTTTCCTCTTCTTCAAGGTCATAATCACATTTTACATCAACATATTCATCAAATTCTGATTTTGACAGTAGTTTACAAGCCCTGGCATGAGCGTACTGTATGGATGCACAACCTCTTTCAAAGTTAAGTGCCTCTTCCCATTTGAAAGTAATCGGTTTTTCAGGAGATATCTGGTTGATGTAGAATCTTACGGAACCTACACCTATTGTCCTGGCAACACTTTCCATTTCTTTTTGGGTTAATTCAAGTTCACGTTGAGCTAACTCATCCATTGCATGCTGTGTAGCCTGGTCAATGAATTCATCCACTGAGATAAACACACCTTTTCTTGTTGACATTGATCCTTCAGGCAGGTTTATGAATTCATAAAATACTACTTCAGGAGCTCGGTTACCTGACAATTCCAGTGCCATACTTAATTGTTTAGCTGCAAGTTTATGGTCTGCACCTAGAATGTCAAGTGATATGTCACTGTTCTTTGTTTTGTATTGATGATAAGCCAAATCTCTTGTAGCGTATAGACTTGTTCCGTTAGACCTTCTGAGAATCAGTTCCTTATCAATATCATATTTTTCCAGTGGTAAGTATAGGATATCCCTTTTGATTGTGAATGGTTGAAGTTTTTCCAACACATTATCCACTGAACCGTTTCTTAAAAAGGTACTTTCCCATTTGAAAAGGTTCATCTTGATGTTCAAGTCCTTTAAGGTTGCCTTAATACCGTCAAGACAGTTTTCCACAACCTTTTCAAAACAGTCGATTAACTTTTGATCTTTTCCTTCTTCATATTTCTGGAGAATTCTGTCTATATCGGCATTGTAATCCGGATTTTTTTCCAGTTCCTGATTACACTTGAAATATACCTCTCCAACTGCATGGTCAATCTTTTTGTCCTCATCAAATTCAAATCCGAACTTGTTCATACCCCAAACGATGATGGCAATTTGACGTCCCATGTCATTTACATAATACTGTGATTCAACCTTGTAACCTGCATGCTGAAGAACTCTTTTGAGGGAATCTCCTAAAATGGCATTTCTTAAGTGTCCAACATGTAAAGGACCGTTAGGATTTGCTGAAGTATGTTCCAGCAATATTGTTTCTTCCTGTTCGGGCAGTTCACCATACCTTTTATCAATGTAATTTACCATTTTTGTTGAAAATAACTTATAATTAATGAAGAAATTTATGTATGGTCCTTTAGTTTCCACTTTCTTAAAGTACAAAGGTAATTTGATATGTTCTTTTATTTCTTCTGCAATTTCAACAGGTGATTTCTTTAATTTCTTGGTTAATGAAAAGGATATGTTACTTGAAATATCACCCATTTCAGGATTTGGTGGTTCTTCAAGTGATATTTCTCCATCATATTTTACCCTCATTTTTCTTAATGCTTCATCTATACTTTCCCTAATTTCCTTCTTTAATTTTGAATACATTATTGTCCTCCTTTATTTTATAATCCCCTGAACCATAAAGTTACATAACCTATTTTAGGAATAATTACCAGCGTATTTCCTATCTTCAACACTTTGGATTTTATTTGTTCCGGTGAAACTGGATATGGGTCCTGTACTTCATTATTGTCTCCTTTAATAATATAATACTTGGATCCGTTGATTTGCTGAATGTCTATAACCCTATGAATAACAGGCTCCGAATACCACATCGCATTATAGACCACCACATCCCCAACTTTTACGTCAGTGTACGGGTTAAATTCCTGTATGCCATATGTGTTTACATTCTCTGTTGCCACAATGTCTCCCCTATAGAACGCCGGTTCCATACTTCCAGAAACCACTACATTAAGGTGAGCTGATAATATTACTGCAAGCAGTATTATAATTGCATAACTAAGTATCTCTTTTGATAAGCTAGGCTTGAATTTTTGATTCTCTTGTTCTACCTGTTTTTTCTTTTTTTCACGATTTTTTCGTTTTTTTGACAAGAATTCACCCCCTATTTTTTATACTGGTAACTTTAAATATTGTAAGCTATTTTAGTACTCCACCCTTATCGGCTGAAGTAGCTAATTGTTGGTACTGTCTTAACCATCCTTTAAGGTTTCTTTCAACAGGTTCAACCTTGGATAATCTTTCCTGAATTTCTTCATCTGTTAATTCCAGTTTAATACTTCTTTCTTTAACGTTGATGGAAACTATATCACCATTTTCAATTGCTGCTATTGGTCCACCTGCTGCTGCTTCAGGTGATATGTGTCCTATACATGGACCTCTACTTCCACCGGAGAATCTTCCGTCTGTAATTAGTGCAACGTGGAATAGTTCCCTACCCATAATGGCTGCCGTAGGGTTGAGCATTTCACGCATTCCAGGTCCACCTTTAGGTCCCTCATATCTTATTACAACTACGTCACCATCAACAATTTCATCGTTTTCAATTGCTGCAACACATTCTTCCTCTGAATTGTAAACCTTACAAGGACCTGAATGAACAAGCATATCTTCGTTTACTGCTCCCTGTTTAATGACAGAACCGTTTGGTGCGATGTTTCCATATAATACTGCTATTCCACCTTCATTTCTAACAGGATTGTCTATGGTGTGAATAACATCATAGTCAACATCAGTCACCTGTGTAAGGTTTTCTTCAACTGTTTTTGATGTACATGTAACACAATCAGTGTGTAATAATGATTCAAGGTTTTTCATAACTGCTGGTATTCCACCTGCATTGTCAACATCAATCATCCTGTTGTTTCCACCAGGTCTTATACTGCAGATGTATGGTACTTTGTGACTTAACTTGTCAAATAAATCTATTGATACATCAAGTCCACCCACTTCATGAGCTATTGCAGGTATGTGTAGTGTTGTGTTTGTAGATCCACCAAGTGCAAGATCAACAATGATTGCATTTTCAAATGATTCCTGTGTTAATACATCTGAAGGTTTAATGTCATTTTCAATGAGTTTGAAAATTGCCTTTGCTGACTCTTTGGCCATTTCAACTTTCTTGTCACTTACAGCATGTGCTGTTGCACATCCAGGTAGACTCATACCAAGAGTTTCTGTAAGACATGCCATTGTGTTTGCAGTGAAAAGTCCTGCACATGAACCTGCTCCTGGACAGGCACATCTTTCCAGTTCATAAAGGTCTTCTTCTGACATTTTTCCAGACTGTGTTGCACCAACTGCCTCAGTTACGTTGATGAAATCAACTATTTCACCATGGAACTTACCAGGCATCATAGGTCCACCAGTAATGAATATTGTTGGAATATCCAATCTGGCAGCTGCCATTAACATACCAGGAACTACTTTATCACATGATGGCATACAAATTAATGCATCAAATTGATGAGCCATTGCCATACTTTCTACTGTGTTTGCAATGATTTCCCTTGATGGTAATGAAAAATACATTCCTTCATGGTTCATAGCTATACCATCACAAACTGCCATTGTGTTAAATTCAAATGGAACTCCACCTTCTGCCCTTATAACATCTTTTACATCCTGAACAAGATCTTTAAGATGTATGTGTCCAGGTACAATATCTGTATAACTGTTTGCTATTCCTATAAATGGTTTTTCCATGTCTTCATCATTAAGTCCACATGCACGTAATAGTGAACGATGTGATGTTCTGTTAATTCCTTTTTTTATATTGTCACTTCTCATAAAATCATCCTTTATAAATAAAAATAATTAAAAAATAAAGTTATTAAAAGATAGTGTTGTTTTGTAAATTTTCAACATTATATAATATATATTATATCCATGATGACTAATAATATTTAGTAATAATATATTCTATGCAAGACCAATTACATCAGCATATTTTATCATTGATTTATCAAAATATTAATCAAATTATACTTGAACAAAAGGAAACAAACTTTGAAAAAATTAATGTTTAATTGAAAAAATTTTCAACAAAAATACTAAAATAAATATATAATAAAATAAATAATATAATATGACTTGAAAAAGTTATTTTGTTAAATTTATATCCACATATTATAGGGCTCGTAGTCTAGTCAGGATTATGACGTGGGACTTCGGATCCCAAGGTCGGGGGTTCAAATCCCCTCGGGCTCGCTTTTAACAAAATATTTTTCAAACTCTTTTTTATCAAAATTTCAATATTATTATTAACAATATTATAATATATTTCATATAAATAGGAAAGTTATATAAAATATAAAAATCATACTATTAAAAAAGAACTTTTTTTTTGAGTATATATTAAATAATATAACTTTTTTTAGATAATATTATAACAGGAAATGATAATATGCCATATGATTTTAATTTAAAAATAGAAAACGATCATTTGATTATTGGTGACGTGGATGCTAATGATTTAGCAGAAGAATTCAAAACTCCATTATATGTAATTGATGAAGAAAAAGTTAGAAGTAATTATAATAAATTGTACGGTGCATTCAGTAGCAAATATGAAGACCTTCATATGTGTTATGCAGCAAAAGCAAACACCAGTCTAGCAGTACTGAAAATATTAGAAGATGAAGGAAGTTATATTGATGCAGTTTCACCTGGTGAAATATACACTGCATTACTGGCAGGATTTACACCAGACAGAATATTATTTACAGGAAACAATGTCACTACAGAAGAATTAGAATATGCTCATAAAACAGGAGTTACTTTAAACCTTGATAGTATATCAGCACTCGAAAGATTAAGTACTATTGAAGGAACACAAGGAAAAGAAATATCCATAAGAGTAAACCCAATGGTTGAAGCAGGACACCATGAACACTGCATTACAGGTGGACCAAAAAGTAAATTCGGTATCAGAGAAGATGAAGCAGTAGAAGTTTATCAAAAAGCACTTGACCTTGGATTTAAACCTATAGGTATGCATTCACATATAGGTTCAGAAATATTGGAATCAGAACCGTTCATGCTTGCAGTTGAAACCATGATGGACATAGCAGGAAAAGTACATAATGAATTGGGAATTGAATTTAAATTCCTTGATTTCGGAGGAGGATTCGGAATTCCTTACGAACCTGATGAAGAAGAATTAGATCTTGAAACATTCACAACAGA
>ODAJ012106043.1_pt1 | contig 15618 bp, 13 predicted proteins | sample 1539241 | NCBI WGS metagenome assembly ODAJ01 (sample SAMN02144231, study PRJEB22623) | gut metagenome | biome: sheep rumen | host: Ovis aries | place: New Zealand
AATATATGAAAAATATAATAAAAAACTAAAGAGTAATAACTCAGTAGATTTTGATGACTTATTAATACTTCCTATAGAATTATTTAGAAATAATCCTGATGTATTGGAAAAATATCAAACTCAATATGAGTATTTATTAATAGACGAATATCAAGATACAAATGAAGCTCAATATATTCTTACAAAATTAATTAGTGCTAAAAGTAGACTAATTACATGTGTTGGAGATGATTCACAAAGTATATATAGTTTTAGAGGAGCTAATTATAAAAATATTTTAAACTTTGAAAAAGATTATAAAGATGCTAAAACTATTTTACTAGAGGAGAATTATCGATCCACAAGTAACATCTTAGATGCAGCGAATCAAGTTATAAAGAATAATAAACAAAAGAAAGATAAAAATCTTTGGACTTCTAGAGGAGAAGGAGAAAAGATTAAATACTATAGAGCATTCAATGAAAGAGATGAAGCTCAATATGTAATAAGAAAAATAAAAGAATTAGTTAATAAAGATGTTAAATATCAAGATATAGCAGTTCTATATCGTACTAATGCTCAATCACGTGTATTAGAAGAAGAAATGTTAAAAGAAAATCTACCATATAAAGTAATCGGAAGTTTTACTTTCTATTCTAGAAAAGAAATTAAAGATCTTATGGCTTATTTAAGATTAATACATAATCCAAAAGATAATGTATCTTTATTAAGAGTAATTAATACACCAAAAAGAGGAATAGGTCTAAAGACAATAGAAAACCTTACTATAAAAGCAGATGAACAGGATACTAGTATTTATGATGCAATAAGTAGTGGTAAGGAATTAGAGTTTAAAAAACTTATTGAAAAACTTACAGTTATGAAGGAAGATTTGACATTAACCGAATTAATTGATAAGGTAATAGAAGCAACAGGTATGAAACAAGAGCTAGAAAGTGAAAAGACTTTAGAATCAGAAATAAGACTAGAAAACTTAGAAGAATTTAAGTCTATCACTAAGTCATTTGAAGAAAGAGATGGCTTAATATCACTAGAAGAATTCTTATTAGAAGTAAGCTTAGTAAGTGATGTAGAAGAATATAAGGATGATCCTAATAAAATAAGTTTAATGACCATTCATTCCGTAAAAGGATTAGAGTTTGATCATGTATTTGTTGTGGGCTTAGAAGAAGGAATATTTCCACATATTAACTCATTAATGGATAATAGTGAGTTAGAAGAAGAAAGAAGACTTGCTTATGTAGCCATAACAAGAGCGAAAGATGATTTGCACTTAGTAAATGCAAGACATAGAACATTATTTGGTAAAGAACAAGTAAATCCAGTAAGTAGATTTATTGGAGAAATAAATCCTAACTTATTAGAGACAAATGCAAAAGAAGAAATTAAACAAGAAGAACAACCAAAAGTTGAAGTAAGTGAAATGTTTAGAGAAGAAGAAGTTGACTATAAAGTTGGAGACTATGTATACCATGAATCCTTTGGAGCAGGTAAAGTAGTAGAAGTAACTAACACATTAGTCAGTGTTGCATTTAAATTACCACATGGTGTAAAGAAACTTATGAAAAACCATAAAAAGTTATCAAAAATTAATAATTAATCTAAGGAGGATAAAATGAATAAAGATATTACATTGGTTATATTAGCTGCTGGAATGGGTAGCAGATTTGGTGGATTAAAACAAATAACCCCATTTGGTCCTAATGGAGAATTCATAATTGATTATTCAGTTTATGATGCTATAAAAGCAGGATTTACAAAAATAGTTTTCTTAATTAAAGAAGAAAATTATGATGTATTTAAAGAAACTATAGGAGCAAGAGTAGAACCACATATTAAAGTAGAATATTGTTTCCAAAAGAATGATAATTTACCAGAAGGTTGTACATTACCAGAAGATAGAGTTAAACCATTAGGAACAGCACATGCAATGTTATGTTGTAAAGATAAAGTACATGAACCATTCATGATTATAAATGCAGATGATTTCTATGGAAGAGATGCATATATTAAAGGAGCAGAATTCTTAAGAAACTGTAAAGAAGGATCTAATCAATATGGATTAATCGGATACTTAGTAAAAAATACTATTACTGAAAATGGTGCAGTAAAAAGAGGAGTATGTGCAGTAGAAGATGATCACTTATTAAGATTAGATGAGTCATCAGTAGAAAGAGTTGGAGACAAAATTATTGCAACTCCATTATGTGGAGATCCAGCTTTTGAAGTAGCTGAAGATGATACAGTATCAATGAATATGTTATGTTTTGATACTTCAATATTTGATCATATAGAAGAAAACTTTAAAGTATTCTTTGAAAATAATAAAAATAATCTAGAGAAAGCTGAATACTTAATACCAATCTTATTATTTGATTTAATTAAACAAGATAAAGTAAAAACTAAAGTAATTAAAACTACAGCTTCATGGTATGGAGTAACATATAAAGAAGATGCAGAAGGGGTTAAAAAGGCATTAAAAGAAATGGTAGATTCACATGAATATCCAAATAATTTATGGGAAGAGGAATAAAAATGAATAATAAAACCCTATTAATAATGGCAGCTGGAATGGGTAGTAGATTTGGTGGATTAAAACAAATCGAACCTATGGGACCTAATGGAGAATTTATAATTGATTACTCTATATATGATGCTAAGCAAGCAGGATTTAATAAAGTTATATTTATAATAAAAGAAGAAAATTATGAAATATTTAAAAGTACTATAGGATCTAGAGTAGAACCATATATAAAAACAGAATATGTATTTCAAAATAATGATTTAGTACCAGAAGAATATTTAGAGCTTCTAAAAGATAGAACTAAACCTTTAGGTACAGGTTATGCAATACTATGTGCTAAAGACAAAATACATGAACCATTCGCAGTAATCAATGCAGATGATTTTTATGGTACTGATTCATACAAAAAAGCTTCTGAAATACTAGATAATTTGAAAACAACTCCACCATATGAATATGCTATGGTAGGATATCAAGTTAAAAATACTTTAACAGAAAATGGTTCCGTAAAAAGAGGACTATGTAAAGTAGAAAATAATAAACTAGTAGAAATCACAGAATGTTCAATAGAAAAGAATAATGATAAAATCATTGCTACACCACTAAGTAATGAAGTAGAATCTTTTGAAATAGATAAAGATGCTATTGTATCTATGAATTTATTATTATTTACTCCAACATTCTTTCCACATCTAGAAAAAGAATTCCATAAATTCTTAGAAAAGAATAAAGAAGATTTAAGTAAAGTTGAATTCTTTATACCAGATGCTATCTTTAATGCAATTAAAGAAGATTATGCATCTGTTATAGTAGAACCAACTACATCAAAATGGTATGGAGTAACATATAAAGAAGATGCTAATTTAGTTAAAGATTCAATTAAAGAATTAGTATTAACTAAAAAGTATCCAAATAACTTATGGAAATAGAAGTACATTGTACTTCTTTTTTTATTTTGTTATAATGTAATAAAATAGAGGTAATAATATGAGTGTATTTAGAAAATTTGATTATGAAGAAGTATTAAGTAATATTAGTGAAAATCAATATATTGTTGAAAGTGGAAAAAAAGGAAGAATTATCTTTAAAACTCCTAGTTTAGAAAATGAAGAGTGCGATGTAACAGATTATTTAAAGTTCAAAAATAATTATAATGAAATAATAAAAGAATTTAGTACAATAATGGATAATAATTATCCACAATATAAAGAACAATTTAATAGAAATATAAAAACTTTAGAAATAGAAGAGGAAGTATATTCATTATTTGAACAGATACTTAAAGAGGCTCATGATGATATATCTGAAGGTTTATATGATTCAACTGATAATAAAATTACACTAGAAACAAACTATTCACATGTTAATGATGAAACATTAAAGTCAGCCTTAATGCATGAATTACTTCATATGGCTAGTAGAAAAAATGAAATGTTTTCTGGTTTTAGACAAGAAGTTATAGATAAACAAGGAAAACATCATTTAATTGGTAGTATGTTAGATGAAGGATATACTGAAAAATTAAATGAAAATGAATTTTCTAAATCAGATGGAAAAACAGCATATAGTGATATATTCCCAATTGTAACAGGTCTACAAAGAATAGTTGGAAAAGATAACATGGATAAATTATATTTTAATGCAGATTTATATAGTTTAATAAAATACATAAATTACTATGAAAATAATCTTGATTCTGTAATAGATTTAATAAGTACAATAGATGAATCATACAAAGAAAAAAGAATAGAAAAAAGATATGAAAAAATAGATAAAGCCAAAGAAAAAATATGCGATATATACTTAAATAAACTAGAATTACAATTAAAACTAGGACAATTAACACAAGATGAATTTGATAAAAAGGTTTTTCTTAATATTGAATCATACCTAGATTTTGATATGAATTTTACAGAAGATGCTGTAATTGAAGAAACAGATAACTATTATGCAATACATGATAAAGATATAAAACAAGTAATAAGTAAAGAAAATGTCCATAGTAAATTTAAACCAGATATTGACAATAGAACACAACTTAATGATATGTTTAAGACTGAAGAAAAACCAATTAATAACAATATAAAATAAGAAGTACTGTGTACTTCTTTTTATTTTTTGGTATACTATTAATTGGAGTGATACTATGAGTATAATAGATAATGTATTATCAAAAATTAAGTTAAATCAAGTATTAAGTAGAAAACATAAATTATCATATATTACAGATTTATCAAATATAAATGATTTTGATATTACTAAGTATTTAAAGTTTAATAATTATAATGAATGGATAGAAGAATTTTATGATACACTTTGTAAATTAAGTGCAGAAGGTAGAGAAAACTTTGAGAAGAATATTAAAACATCAAAGATAATAACAATAGATTTAACTCCTGATAAAGAAAAAAAGTCAGGAGTAAGAGGAACATATAATCCAAGGACTAATAAAATAGAAGTAATGAGATTAGATAAAGATACACTTTATGAATTAAAAATAAAATTATTTCATGAGTTATTACATCTAGCATCTAATAGAGATGGAGAAGATGGAATACAAGTAAAAAGACAAATTAATGATTCAATATATACTTATGGTGTATCGCTAAATGAAGGAGTAACTCAATTTATAAATGAACAGTTTTTTACATATAATTTTGATTCACCATATTATGTTTTTGAAAAGAGATTAGCTGTGGGTATAGAGAATATAGTAGGAACTGAAAAAATTTTAGAAAGTTATTTCAAGAGTGATGGAAAGATATTATATAATGAGTTATGCAAATATACAGATAATCCATTATATATAGATAATTTATATATAGAAATCGATGGTATGAATTTTGAAAAGATGACTAGTGATCAAGATGAAGTTTACAAAGATAAGAAAAAAATGATAGGTTTATTACACAAAAATAAGATTAATGAAGAACTAGTAAAAGGTATTATTGATCCTCAAGAGTATAAGAAACAAGAATTTATTAATGAGCATGCTTTTATAGAATATAATTTTGTAAATAGTGGTAAGACACATACTGCACTACAAGGTAATACATTAATACTTTATGGAAACTATGGAAATAGATTTATAGATTTGGATAAAGTAAATATTGAATTTGAACCAGATACTATATACAGTGATACAAGAAATAATAAGAAAAGATAGGTGATTATATGAAAGATAGAATGAATGAATTAATAGATATAATTAATGAAGCTGATTATAACTATCACACTCTAGATAATCCAACAATAACAGATCAAGAATATGATATGTATTTAAGAGAGTTATTTGAAATAGAAGCAGAACATCCAGAATGGGTAAGAGAAGATTCGCCAACACAACATGCTGGTGGAAAAATAATAGAAGGATTTGAAAAAGTAAATCATAAAATTCCAATGATGTCTCTAAGTGATGTTTTCTCAGAAAGTGAATTAATTGATTTTGATGAAAGAATTAAAAAAGAAGGAATAACTCCTGAATATGTATGTGAATTAAAAATAGATGGATTATCTGTATCATTATTATATGAAAAAGGTAAATTAGTAAGAGCAGCAACAAGAGGAGATGGTACTACAGGAGAAGATATTACACATAACGTAAAAACAATAAAAACAGTACCATTTAAACTTACTGAAGAAGTTGATATAGAAGTTCGTGGAGAAATATTCATGAACAAAAAGACTTTAGAAAAACTAAATGAAGAAAGAAAAAGTAAAGGAGAACCGTTATTACAAAACTGTCGTAATGCAGCAGCTGGTTCTATTAGACAATTAGATTCTAAAGTAGCAGCTAAAAGAAAACTAGATACATTTATTTATCATTTACCTAATCCATTAGATTATGGATTTGAAACTCATGAAGAAGCTCTAAATTATATGAAAAAATTAGGATTTAAAGTTAATCCAAATAATAGAGTAGTAAAAAACATCCAAGAAGTACTAGAGTTTATAGAAGAAAAAGGAAAACAAAGGCCAACACTTCCGTATGATATAGATGGAGTTGTTATAAAAGTAAATAGTATAAGAGAACAACAACAATTAGGATATACAGCAAAATATCCAAAATGGGCTACTGCATATAAATTTCCTGCTGTCGAAGTATTAACAAAATTAAAAGATATAATATTCACAGTAGGAAGAACAGGGCAAATAACTCCAAACGCAGTATTAGATCCAGTAATAGTAGCTGGATCAACTATAGCAAGAGCAACTCTACATAATGAAGATTATGTTAAAGAAAAAGACTTAAAAATAGGAGATACAGTATCAATTAGAAAAGCAGGAGATGTTATTCCTGAAGTAGTTGAAGTAAAAAAAGAAAGAAGAACAGGACAAGAAAAAGATTTTGTAATGATTACTAATTGTCCAATGTGTGATTCTCCATTAGTAAAAAAAGAAGGACAAGTAGATTACTTCTGTCCAAATAGTAAATGTCCAGCACGCCACATAGAAGGATTAATCCACTTTGTATCTAGAGATGCCATGAATATAGATGGTTTAGGTGAAAGAATAATGGAAGACTTCTATAACTTTGGATTTATTAAAAATATTCATGATATTTACTTATTAAAAAATCATGAAAAAGATTTAAAAAGATTAGAAGGATTTGGAGAAAAGAGTATAACTAATCTATTAGAAGCAGTAGAAAACTCTAAAAAGAATTCTTTAGAAAGATTAATCTTTGGATTAGGAATACCTCATGTAGGAGCTAAAACAGCTAAAATATTAGCTCAAAACTTTAAAACATTAGATAATCTAATGACTAAATCATTTGAAGAACTAACAAGCATTGGAGATATAGGAGATATTATTGCTAAAAGTATAATAGACTATTTCTCTAAAGAAGAAGTAAAAGATTTAATTAATCTACTAAAAGAAGAAAATCTAAATATGGAATATTTAGGTAAAGCAATAGAACAAAATGAGAACTTTGTAGGTAAGAGCTTTGTACTTACTGGATCATTAACATTATTTACTAGAGATGAAGCAAAAGAAAAGATAGAGTCACTAGGAGGAAAAACAGTAGATTCAGTATCTAAAAAAACATCAGTAGTAATAGTAGGAGACTCTCCAGGAAGCAAATATACAAAAGCTCAAGAACTAGGTATAGAAATATGGACAGAAGAGGAATTTAAAGATAAGATATCTAGTTAACAAGTACCCGTGCAGCTCTGGTCGCAAATATAAGCAGTGCCACGGAAAGTAAGTAATATCAACGGTTTGCGAAAATCTAAAAGTGAAGAAAAGTGAAAAACCGTGAATTAGATACCTTTTAGATACCCTTTAAAAGACTTGGAAAAGTCTTTTTTTGTTGATATATAAGGCATTTTAAGAATTTTATGATATAATAAAAAAACGAAGGAAATTATGATGTTATAATTAAGGAGTTGAAAAAATGTATAAATATGAAAATGTTGAACTAACGCCGGCAATTTTTAAGGAATTATTAATAGAATTATTTGATGGAAAACAATTTAAAAGAGCTGATGCAATTAAAATAATTACAGAACATCATAGACAAAATGGAGGAAAACTGAATAAAAATGAATATGTTAGTGTGTTTAAAAAAGCCACACAAATGTTAAATGGGCAGGGATTAGTTAATAATGCTTATGGGGTTTGGACACTAAATTATGAAAACCCAGAAATAGAAGTTTTTGAGATAGAAGAACCTACTGTAAAAATCAGTGCGGATGAAGAGTATGGAACTGGAAAAAATGCCGTCTATGTTTATTATTTTGATGTTTATAAAGAGTTAGCAAAATTACATCAACAAAATAACTACCCATGTAAAATTGGGAGAACAGACAGAGATCCATTACAAAGAATAATTAATCAAAGTGGAACTTGTTATCCAGAATTACCACATATTGCTCTAATTTTCTATTGTGATAATTCTTCATATTTGGAAAATGCGTTTCATAGTATTTTAAAAATTAAAGAAAGATGGATTGAAAATGCACCGGGAGCAGAATGGTTTGAAACTAATGTTGACGAGATAAAAGAAATTTACACTTCAATAATAAATAAGTAGAAATACAATTTTTTAGATACCTTTTAGATACTCCTTAAAAGACTTGAAAAAGTCTTTTTACGTTGAGATATAAGGATTTTAAAAGTTTTAATGATATAATAAAAATGGAAGTGATATTCGTGGAAACAAAGATATGTAAAAAATGTGGAATAGAAAAACCGATAACAGAATATAGAAAAACATATAATAAGAAATATGATAGATATTACTATAGAACAGAATGTCATAATTGTGAGTTAAATTATGGAAGAGAGTATGAACTATCACGACCTGACAGAACTGAATATAAAAAAGAATACAGTAAGAAGTACAGAAAAGAAAACATAGATACACTAAAAGAAAAGAATAAAGAATGGAGAGAAAACAACAAAGAAAAAATCCAAGAGCAAAGAAAAGAAAAATATAGAATCAATAGAGATACATTTTTAGAAAAACAAAAAGAGTACTATGAGAAAAACAAAGAACAAGTTTTAGAATATCATCACAAATATAATAAAGATAATTCTGAAGTACTTGTAAAAAAAGCATATGCATATCAGAAAAATAGAAAAGAAACTGATGATTTTTATAAATTTAAAATGTTAATAAGGGATTGTGTTCTAAAAAGTTTTAAAAGAACAAATCATAGAAAAAATAGTTATTCTAAAGACATAATAGGTATTGATTTTGATGCAGCATGGATTTACCTAAAAGAGACATGGAAAAAGAATTATGGTACCGAATACAATGGTGAGCCATATCATATAGATCACATAATACCATTATCAACGGCAAGAACAGAGGATGATGTAATAAAACTATGCCATTATACAAATTTACAAATGCTAAAACCAGAAGACAATCTCGAAAAAGGTAATAAGCTAAATTGGAAAAGGAGAAACAAAAATGATTAGTAGAAGAACAACATTATTAGTAGCAAAAATTATATGCAATAAATTTACAAAAAGAAGTGCTGATTTTACTTCTACAGGTTTTGTTAAAGGATACTCATATAAAGTTGAATCAGAAAACCTAAGAGAATTTTTATTTGAGTTTAATGTTGATGGTTATACTATAGATAATTTATGTGAAGATTATCATACAAAAGATTATTTAAATAAACTGATAATGGATATACATACTGGTATGTTTTATTCTAGAAAAGAATATAAAAAATGCCAACAATTAGGACAATCTGACTTGAAAAATATGATAATTGGAATACTCTCAAGAAATATTCAACCTGAGAGTAGAGAGAACTTAGAAAATTTATTAAGAATAGATGGTTATATCTATGAGAAAGAAAGATTATATGAGATAAATACAGATATTGATGATAAGGTGAATTTGATTAATGCAATGTTGAAAAAAATTAATGTTGAAAATACTACAGAATTTGATATATTTTATAAAAATATGAATGAACATTTTGAAAACTCAAAATGGGAAGATTCAATAAATAATAGCAGAAAACTATATGAGTTGATTTTAAAAGAAGTAGCAAAGTATTATTCTATTAATATAGAAAAAACAAATAAATCATTTGAAAAGGTGCAAGCAGTTGAAATAAGAAAATATCTTGAAGATGTGAAGTTCTTTTCAGAAGATGAATTGAATATAATTCGTTATTTTTATAAGTATATGAGTAACATCGGTTCACACACCAAATTAGCTTTGGAGGGACAAGCAGATTTTTCCAGAGTGATAGCTATTAATATAGTTTTATATTCACTCAGAAGGTTAGAAACATACATTGATAAGGCTAAATAAGTTATACTATCTTTTGAGTTTTTAGATACCTTTTTAGATACCCTCAGGTATGAATGAGTAGTGAAAAACAGTGAAAAAGAATTACAAAAAGTGAGAAAGTATAAGGGTTTAACAAGAACCGTTTACGAAAAAGAGTGATTTTAAAAAGCCATGTGACAGTGGCAAAATACTAATAAATAATAATATAATAGAAATATAATTTACATTATCAAGAGCAAGATAGAGAATTGGCTCAGTGACCTTGCACCAACCTATTAAGTTAGGTGGTAATACCAACAAAGTATAACTTTGAGTGATAAATACAAGAACCTTATACACTTGTATAAGGTCTTTTTCTTTTCTTGATAATGTAATCTAGAAAGGAAAAGAGTATGAAAAAGAAAGACACAAGAAAAATAATTGAAAAGATATTTGAAGAACGAGGATTAAAAATCAAATATGTAGAGAAAAAAGGGACACTTGCTATTTATAACCATAAAAAGAAGACAAAATAACTGTAAAATAAATAAATATACTATTATCAATTTTACAAATCATTAAAAATGTGGTATAATATGCTAACAATTGAGTGAAAAAGAGGTGTTGGTATGAAAAAGTTATTTAAAAAGAAAAAAGACTTTGAAGAACTAGAAGAATATGATGAATATTCATATGATGAACCTGAAATAATTGAATCACATTCGATAGAAGAGTTAGAAGATTATAAAAATAAAAAGAATAAGAAATATAAACTATATAAAAGAATTATAAATATATTTTTTATAATCATAGTTCTTTTATTAATAATGGTAACAGTAGATGTTATAGCTGTATCTAAATATAATGTTGGACCATTCTTTGCTATTAATACAAAGACATATAAAGATGGTGGAACAAAAGAATATATAGGTTTAGGATATAAAGTAATTAAATATAATCAAGAACAAGGTAGAAGAGATTACGAGATAGGTACTTATAAATTAAAATATGATACAGAGCCATTAGATTTAACAGATATAGATTTAGCAATAGAATTTGAAAATAATTATGAAAAAACAAATAAAAAATATTATAAAGAATTTATAAGATTTAGTAGTACAGTTAAAAAAGTGGATTCAGAAAATAATAGATTAATCCTAGAATATTTAGATGAAGATTCTAAATATACATTAACTATTTATTGTAAAATGGCAGATAAAAATTCTTACATAAATGTATTTAGTGAAGGAGATACTGCTAATGTAATAGGAACAGTAAAAACATTTAAAGTTAAAGACAATAAAAATAGTAATAGATTATATTTAATTAATTGTTTTGCAGAATCAGAAGCTATTGCAGAAATGGTTGAAATAGAAGACTAAGTTGATTCTTAGTCTTTTTTACTTAAGGGGTAGTTATGAAAGACTTAGATAGAATAAAGAAAAATTATGGAGAAAGAATGTCTCATCTTTGTAGAGAGTTATTTCCAACTATATTAGAAAAAGAAGGATTATTACCTAAAATAATGGATAATACATTTAATCATTCTTTATATTTATATGATGATATTGTAAATTCTGACAGTGAATTTTTATTTAAAGACTATATCTATGGACAAATAGATAATAAAAAAGAAGTAGTAGATACTAATAAAACTCCTAAAGAACTATTAAAGTCTGTAGGATATAATTTATATGAATGTAAGAGTGAAGATGATATACAAAGTTTTAGAAAGTATTATAGAAAAGATGAAGAATTATGTACCTTTAATGGTGGAAGATTAAATAACTATCACGTGTTTTTTGCTATTAAAGAAGATATAAATAATATTAAAAGAGAATTATATAAAGAACCAAAAAGAGAAGATGCTTATGGAAGATCAGCGATAAGTATACAATTTACTAAAGGTATGCATAATACTCTATCTATTAAGAACAGATATAATCATACAGTAAAGAATCCAGATTCAACATATTATAATCATTTAGATAATATAGTTAAAGGATTAACAAAGAGCTTTGAAAAAGAATATTATCTAAATATTTTAGATGAAGGCGAAACAAAGTTTGAATTAGATAACTATGTAAAAGCAAATGATAATAAGTATTATAGATATAACTATGAATATAATAATATTTATTATTGTACTGATAACATTGTAATAGATAATTTTAAAGTAAAGAAATATCCAAAAGAAAAGTACATAGTATTTGATAATTATATATTGGATAAAGAAAATAAAACTATTAATACATATGATAAGAGTTATGATGGATTTGTAGATAATCTAAAGAATATTCATAGTATTGAAGAAATAAAAATAGATAAGAATACTAAGAAAGTAATTATTAATGAAAATATAGAATTAATAATAGATAAATATAATAGATTAACTAGTTATAAGGATAATAATATTAAAATAGTAGGGGATAACTTTTTAAGAAATTGTAGATATATAAAGAATATAGAATTAAATAACGCTTTAGTTATTAAAGATAATTTTTTAGAAAATGCCGATTGTTTAGAAAAAGTATCTATTAAAAATGTAAAAAGTATAGATAATAACTTTATAAGAAGTGACAAAGAACTAAGTGAATTAGATCTACCTAATGTATTAAGAATAAAAGATAATTTTATGTATTCAAATAAGAATATAGAAAGTATTTTTTATAACAAAGTAAAAAGTATAGGTAATAATTTCTTTTATAATAATAGTAGTATAAGACATTATAGTTTTAATAACTTACTAGTAATAGGCGATAACTTTATACCTGAAATGTATCATTGTAATGATATTATATTTCCTAAAGTTAGAAGAATAGGTAGTAACTTTATGAGAGAAAAACTAATGCTAATGAATTTATATGCTCCTGAACTAGAAGAAGTAGGAGATGACTTCTTATATAAAAGCTATAGATTAGATAATTCTAATCTAAGAAAATTAAAAAAAGCAGGAAATAACTTTTTCTGGAGTAATTTTTTTGCTACTGAATTATTATTAGATAGTATAGAAGAAGTAGGAGATAATTTCATGTATCAGAATACAAAGATGGAAAACTTTTATGCTCCAAAATTAGTTAAAAAAGGTAATAACTTCTTCTATGAAAGATTAAAAGAAAATGAAAAAAAAGTATTAATAAAAAAATAGAGAAATATATTTCTCTATTTCTTTTGGTTTAATTTACAAAGATATTCTAAAAGTGATATAATAAAACTGTTTTGAGGAGGTATACCTTATGGAAGAAAAATTAAGTCGTGAAGAAATATTACACGTAGCAAATCTAGCTAGAATAAAATTAACAGAAGAAGAAATAGAAAAGTATCGTGTTCAATTAAAAAAATTATTAAATGATGTAGAAAAAATAAATGAAGTTGAAGGGTATGATAATGATATTTTAATAGCTCCATGGGAATCTAACACAACTTTAAGAGAAGATAGTGAAGGTAGTATGTTAGATCCTAAAGCAGTGGTAGAAAATGCTCCTAGACACTCTGGTAATTATATTTCAGTACCAGTAGTAATTGGTGAAAGTGAAGGTGCTTAATATGAAATATTTAAATAAAAACATAGAAGAAATACATGAGTTATTAAAAGAAAAAAAGATTAAACCTATAGACTTAGTAAATGAAGCATTCGATAATATTGAATCAAATAAAGATTTAAATGCTTATATTACTTTAAATAAAGAAGAAGCAATTAAAAGAGCAAAAGAATTAGAAGATAAAGAAGTTGATAATATATTATTTGGACTTCCTATAGCATTAAAGGATAATATTGTAACACAAGGATTAAAAACTACTTGTGGATCTCATATTCTAGAAAATTTTATTCCTCTATATGATGCAACTATAGTAGATAAAATAAATGAAAAGAATATGATAATTATTGGTAAAACTAATATGGATGAGTTTGCTATGGGATCATCTTCTAGAACTAGTTACTTTGGTGCACCAAAAAATCCATGGAATAAAAATAAAATATGTGGAGGTTCATCAGGAGGATCTGCAGCAACTATAGCAGCAAGAGACTTATTATTTGCCATAGGATCAGATACTGGAGGTTCTATTAGACAGCCATCATCATATACAGGAATAGTAGGAATGAAACCAACATATGGAAGAATTTCTCGTTATGGATTAGTTGCTTTTGCATCTAGTTTAGACCAAATGGGACCTATGACAAAGAATGTATATGAAAATGCAATACTTTTAAATGCAATATCAGGTCATGATGAAAAAGATCTAACAAGTGCTAATAAAGATACTGAAGATTTCACAAGATTAATTGGTAAAGATGTATCAGGTATGAAGATAGCAGTACCTAACTATTTAATGAGTGATATCGTATCAGAAGAAATAAAAGATAAAATAAAAGAAACAATAAAGTTATTAGAAGATAATAATGTAACAGTAGATTATATAGATGTTAAATATCTAGAAAATGCTATGACATTATATCAAATTATAGCTATGGGAGAAGCAAGTTCTAACTTAGCTAGATTTGATGGAATTAGATATGGATATTCAGAAGAAAATCCAAAAAATATAGAAGATTTATATTTAGAAACTAGAGGAAAAGGATTTGGAGAAGAAGTAAAACGTCGTATCATGGTAGGATCATACTTACTAAGTGGAGAGAATGCTAAGACATATTATAATAAAGCATTATCTATAAGAGATGATATGAGAAAAGAATTCAAAAGAGTATTTGATAACTATGATTTAATTATTGCTCCAACAACAGTAACAACAGCTTATGACCTAACAGATCCAATGGATGATCCAAGAAAGAGCTTCATGGACGATATTTTAGTAATACCAGTAAATATGGCAGGACTTCCTGGATTAAATGTACCTGTAGGATTTAGTAAAGATCATATGCCTATAGGAATGCAAATAATAGGTAATTCCTTTGAAGAAGCTAAAATGTATCAATTAGCATCATTTATTGAAAAGAAACTAAATCTAGAACTAGATCCAAATGGAGGTGAAAAATAATGTCTAATTATATTCCAACAATAGGTATAGAAGTACACGTAGAATTAAAAACAAAGACAAAGATTTTTTCAAACTCAACTAATGGATATGGACAAATGGCTAACTCATTAACTAATGTTATAGATTTAGGATATCCAGGAACATTACCAACATTAAATAAAGAAGTAATTAATTTAGCTATTAAAGCAGCAACAGTATTAAATTGTAATATTAGAAAAGAAATGCACTTTGATAGAAAAAATTATTTCTATCCAGATAACTCTAAAAACTATCAGATTACACAAGCTAGAACACCTATAGGATATGATGGTTATGTAGAAATAGATGATGATGGAATAAAGAAAAAAATATA
>ODAJ012163986.1_pt1 | contig 15618 bp, 10 predicted proteins | sample 1539241 | NCBI WGS metagenome assembly ODAJ01 (sample SAMN02144231, study PRJEB22623) | gut metagenome | biome: sheep rumen | host: Ovis aries | place: New Zealand
ATGATCGGCAACGAGGAGGACTTCACCGCCTGCCTGGGCTTCGAGATCGAGGGCAACGACGAAAACCTCAAGGAGCTGAACATCGAGGGCTACAAGAAGATGATCGGCAGGGCAGCCGAGACCTATCCCAACTTCAAGGTCGTGGCGACGACGCTGCGCACGGTGAAGACCGCCACCGTCAACGACTGGAAGGCCATCTGCTGGGCAGACGGGGAGATCTATCAGTCCAAGGAGTATAACGGCCTGGAGATCATGGACCGGGTCGGCGGGGGAGACTCCTTTGCCTCCGGCCTTGTGTACGGCCTGATGACCACCGGCGACGCGGAAAAGGCCGTGAACTACGGCGCTGCCCACGGGGCCCTTGCCATGACCACCCCCGGCGACACCTCCATGGCATCGGTCAATGAGGTGGAGGCCATCATGGGCGGCGCCGGCGCCCGGGTCAAGAGGTGAGTACATGAAGCCCTTCCTGGACAAGGACTTTCTGCTGTCCTCCGACACGGCAAAGCACCTCTACCACGACTTTGCCGCCTCCATGCCCATCCTCGACTACCACTGCCATCTGGACCCGCGGGAAATCTACGAGGACCGGCAGTTTACAAACATCACCCAGGTCTGGCTGGGGGCGGATCATTACAAGTGGCGTCTGATGCGCTCGGCGGGGGTGGAGGAGCGGTACATCACCGGCAGCGCCTCCGACCGGGAGAAGTTTCAGAAATGGGCCGAGACCATCGGCCTTGCCATCGGAAACCCCCTGTATCACTGGAGCCACCTGGAGCTGCGCAATTTCTTCGGCTACCAGGGCATTCTCAACGGCGACACGGCGGAGCAGGTCTGGCAGCTCTGCAATGAGAAGCTCCGGAGCCCGGAGATGAGCGCCCGGAACCTGATCCTGCAATCTCAGGTCGAGGCGATCTGCACCACCGACGACCCGGCGGACACGCTGGAATGGCATCGAAAGCTGGCGGCGGACAAGAGTTTTCCCGTGCGGGTGCTGCCCAGCTTCCGGCCCGACAAGGCTTTGAGTGTTGAGAAACCGGACTATCTGGCCTATCTTGCCAGGCTGGGCAGCATCGACAGCTTTGCCGCCCTGAAAGATCGGCTGACGGAGCGGCTGGACTTTTTCTGCTCTCTGGGCTGCCGGGTCACCGATCACGGCATGGAGGCCGTGCCCTTCGCCCCGGCTTCCGAGGCGGAGGTGGAGGACATCTTCCGCAGACGCCTTTCCGGTCAACTGCCGACGCCGGAGGAGGAAAAGCAGTTCAAAACCGCGCTGCTGCTGCATCTGGGACGTGCCTACGCGGAGCGGGGCCTGGTGATGCAGCTGCATTTCGGCGTCATTCGGGATAACTCCCACCGGGTGTTCCGGGCTCTCGGTCCGGACGCGGGCATCGATTCCATCGGCGATCCCGTCCCAATCCGGACACTGGCTGCTTTCCTGAACGCCCTGGACGAGACCGGGGAGCTGCCCAGGACCATCCTCTACTCCCTCAATCCCAACGACAATGCCGCCATCGAGACCGTCATGGGCGCGTTCCAGACGGGCGAAGCGGTGGGAAAGCTGCAGCACGGCAGCGCCTGGTGGTTCAACGACCACAAGGCGGGCATGATCGACCAGCTGACGACGCTGGCGGCCGACGGGTATCTGGCCGGCTTCGTGGGCATGCTTACCGACTCCCGCAGCTTCCTCAGCTACGCCCGGCACGAGTACTTCCGCCGCATCCTCTGCGAGCTGATCGGCTCCTGGGTGGAAAACGGGGAATATCCCAACGACGAAAAAGCGCTGCGCGCCATCGTGGAAGGAATCTGCTGCGGCAACGCCAAGCGCTATTTCCGCCTGGATTGATCCCGTCGGAAAGATCAAACGAATCTCTTGAGACGAAAGCCGTCCGTCTGAAGCCGCTGGCTTCGGCCGGGCGGCTTTTCTCTTTGCTCATCTGCCAGGCAGTGCCGGGAGAGGGGAGGGGCGGCGTGCGGAAGCATCGAGACAGGGGGTGAATTTGAATTGTTAGACAAAAATCCCCCAAAAAGCACTTGAAAACACTGACAATATGCTGTATAGTAATAAATGGATTGATATCTCAAACCATCAAATTGTATTGCTGAATGATGGTATCCAGCATGATGGTATCCTCCTGCAGAGTACAGGTCTGCCTCCGGCCGCCTTCAATGCCGGTGGTTCTATTTCCCGCTTTGAAAGGATGAAGCACACCATGAGCAAAAGAGACCAGAAACCTAAGGAACAGCAGAATGCGGAAGATAAGATCGGCGTCATCGGCGTCATCGGCATCATTCTCTGCATCCTGTTGGTGCCGATCCTTCTGATGAATGTGACGATGATCGTCAAGGGCTTTGTCAATCCCGGCAAGGTGCCGACCGTTGGCGGTTACGCTCCCTTGATCGTGCTGACGGACTCCATGTATCCCGACATCAAGAGCGGCGATCTGATCATTGTCAAGTCCATCGACGCCGAGAGCGTGCGGGAAGGCGATGTGATCGCCTTCTTCGACCCGGACGGCAGCGGTCTGAGTGTGCTGACCCATAGAGTGGTGGAGATCACCGAGGAAGACGGCGTGCTGGCCTTCCGCACCAAGGGCGACGCCAACAACGCCGAGGACCCGAGCCTTGCCCCCGGGGAGAATCTGATCGGAATCTATCAGACCAAGATCAACGGCGCCGGCGATGTGGCGATGTTCCTGCAGAGCACGCCCGGCCTGGTGGTCTGTGTTGCGGTGCCGCTGGCGCTGCTCGTCGCTTTTGAGCTGATCCGCCGCCGGAAGTATGAGAAGAGCAAGAACGCCGATACCCAGGCCCTGCTGGCCGAGCTGGAGGCGCTGCGGGCCAAGCAGGCCGAGAGCGAGAAGAAGGAAGAGCCGAAGCCCGAGGAACCCGGGCAAAACTGACCCATCTGTGCTTGCGAACCAGTGACCGAAGTCACCGGTGTGGCAATCCGTATTCTCTTGAAGGCAATTATCCCTAAGGTATTCTTCCCCCGGGAGCCACGCCGGGGGCGAATATAAAGCATTCTCCCCCGGGAGTGGAACGGGGAAGGAAACGCTCGGCCAGGAAGCTTTTGAAGCCGGAGGCGGATCAGACGCGTTTCACCCAAGGGGGGAAGAAGAACACCGTGTATGCGGAAAAACATGAAAGGAGTTTTCTGGAAATGAAGAAAACCAAAGTGATGAGACTCCTGTCCCTGCTGCTGGTCATGACTCTCATCTCCACCTGCGCCATTTCCGGCACCTTCGCCAAGTACGTCACCAAGGCCGAAGGCGAGGACCAGGCCCGCGTCGCCAAGTGGGGTATCGTCCTCACCATGAAGGACGACGGCTTCTTCAAGTCTGAGTATGAGACTGATGATACCAAGGGCTACACCGGTCTCTCTGTCAAGGCTGACAACGAGGACAAGCTGGTTGCTCCCGGCACCTCCGCCGGTGAGTTCGAGGCTACTGTGAAGGGCACTCCCGAGGTTGCTACCCGTTACATCCTCGAGATCCCTGCTGAATGGGCTGACGTCGTTCTGAAGGCTGGCACCTACACCGACTACACCAAGTTGGTCCCCACCATTGGTGAAGATGGGACCACCTACGGCTACACCGACACCTTCACACTGGATAAGGACTATGCACCTGTGAAGTGGGACATCACCGTTTCTAAGGGCAACACCACCATGAGCCTGACTCAGGTTGCTCAGGCTTATCCTGAGCTTGCTGCGGCCATGGGCGGCAACAAATATGGCTTCTCTGCCACCAATGCTGTCGACATCGTGAAGCAGTACGGACCCCAGCTTCAGGATCTGATCCTCACCATGGTTTCCGGTGCACAGAATGCCAGCTTCACCGTTGACGAAAATGGCGTCATCCGCCTTGCTCTGGACTTTGAGCCGGGCAAAGAGATGGACTTCAAGTTCACCCTGAAGTGGGCTTGGGAGTTCACCGATGCTGAGGGTGAGACCGAGGTTTCCCTGAACGACAAGGCTGACACCTATCTGGGCAATGTCGCTGCCGGCGTGATTACTGACGATAACGCCAGCACTGATATCAAGTTCACGTGGACTGCCACCGCTGTCCAGATCGACTAATTCTTAGACCTTCTAAGAACATAGCCGAGTAAAGCAAGTACACGTTTCGCCCCCGCTCAACGTGGCGGGGCGGGGGCGATTCGTGCAGCAAGCCTGTCATTGCGAACCAGTGACCGATGTCACTGGTGTGGCAATCCGCATTCCAGCCCTGTCATTGCGAGCCGGTGCGCACACCGGCGCGGCAATCCGCAGCCCATCCACCGTTTGTCATTGCGAACCAGTGCGCACACCGGCGCGGCAATACGTTCCCTTCGTCCTTATACCGTCCATTTCTTCCCCTTTTGCCCTTGCCAATCCCCACGCGAGACCGCGCGGGCGTCGGCAAAGGTAAAATCGAATTTCTGAATGGAGGAGCCCTTCCATGAATGAATATGCTTCCCTGCGCAAGTCCGGCAGCGTTCGCTCGGGCCTGGTCCTGGCGGTCGTGCTGCTGCTGGTGCTGGAGCTGTGCTCACTCTCTGTGCTCTTTGGGCAGATCACGGCCTATTCCACGGTGCAGCAGCGCTATGTCATCTCCCTGACCGAGGGCAGCCCCGACGGGACCCTGGAGATCTACCAGCGGGATGAGCTGAACTCCCGGCAGCCGGAACGCTATGCCCCCATGACCCTGTCCGCCCGCCGCGGCGGCAGCCCTGTTCTGCTCACGGCGGAGACCCCCGACCCAAACGGGGAGCACACCCACTTCAAGACCTATGACGCGAACACCGTCTGGTCCACCCACACGGACGTGGAGATCTTCTCCCTGCGCTATGACGACAATGGGGACGGGCACTATACCACCGCCAGCTCCAACACCGAAAAGGTCTTTGCCCCCGGCACCACCCAGAGCTATACCTTCACCCTGGCCAATAACGGCGACAAGACCCTGGGCTACAAGATGAACATCGTGGCCTATTACGAGAATACCGACGGGCTTTGGATTCCCATCGAGGGACGGCTCAGCGATTACACCGGCGCCTGGCTGGTGGGCTCCGCCACGGAGTGGCCCGATGTGCTGAATCTGGACGGCTTCACCCGCACCGGCACGCTGGCCGCGCAGCACGAATACGACTATACCATCGACTGGCGCTGGCCCTTCGAGCGCTTCGACGGCGAGGGCCTGGACGCCAACGACGAATACGACACCATGCTGGGCAACACCGCGGTGAATAAGGATCTGATCCTGCACATTATCATCAACACCGAGGCCTGGCTGGATGAAGACAACCCCACCCCCGGCGGCCATCCCAAGACCGGCGACGCCGGCCAGCCCTATCTGTGGGCCTCCATGGCGCTGGTGTCCCTGGTGCTGCTGCTGTTGATTTTCTATGCGTTCTACAAAGACGGAAGGAAGAAGAACGATGCCGCCTGAGGCTCCCGGGAAAAAGAAAAAAGGCGGCCGCCTGGCCTTTCGCATCTTCCTGATGCTGGTGATCAGTCTGCTGCTGGGTGGGAGCGTCTATACGCTCAACGCCAAACGGCTGATGCGAAACATCATGCCCATGCCCTTTGGCATCGGCAGCTCCGTGGTGCTCTCCGGCAGCATGGAGCCCACGCTCTCCGTGAACGACCTGGTGATCGTGCGCCAGCAGGAGAATTACGCGGTGGGAGACGTGGTGGTGTATCAATCCGGCGACAATCTGATCATCCACCGGATCATAGAGCTGGGAGAGGACTATGTAATCACCCGGGGCGACGCCAATAATGTGGAAGATTCGCCCGTTCCCTATTCGGCTGTGAAAGGGAGGATGGTGCTGCACGTGCCCTATGCCGGACAGGCGGTGCACTTTCTGCAGAGCGTTCCCGGCGTGCTGATCGTTATCGTACTGGCTGTTTTCCTGATGAACCGTTCCTGGAGCAAGGAGCGGGAGGAGGACGATCGGAAGCTGGACGCCATCAAGGATGAAATCCGCAGATTGCGGGAAGAGGAAGAGAAAAAGCAAAAGGAGAACCCTGCGGGCCGGGAGGTCCGCCCGGGGCAGGATGGTGTCCCCTCCGACACAGGGAAGACACCGGAAGCGGACAATTGATTGGACGAGAACTCCCGGCTGCGCCGCAGGCGGCGCCGGAGCAAAGGCTGCGGAGGATTGTAAAAGGAGAGGCGGAAGGATGAAAACCAAGAGGAGAAGCAATGTTCCTCTGCGGGTGGCCCTGGTGCTGCTGTGCCTGGTTCTGATCACGGCGCACTTTACCTCGGGCATGTACGCCCGATATGTCACCAGAGCCAAGGGGGCGGACCAGAGCGGGACCGCAGTTTTCACCGTCAGAGCGGAAGCCGGGGAGACGGATGAGGACGGAGCGATCCTTCCTGTCTCCATCGTTGCGGACGGGACGGACGAAAACGGCATGGCAAAGTATGTGCTGCGCCTGTCGAACCCGGGCCAGACCGCGGTGCGTTACGAGGCCACGGTGCTCTTCAAAGACTCGGAGGAGGAGCACAATGCGGAGAAGTTTGCTCCCGGGGAGGATAATGCCAACCTGAGTCTGCAGGGCGAGCTGGCCCCCGGCGCCACCGCGGAAGAGACCTTTGTGCTGGACCTGTCCGATTATTTCAAAAAGACCGCCGGTGACGGCTTGGATTTTGACAATGACCTGATCAGCGGCGATGAGGGGACCGTGCCCTTTGTGGTGATGGTCACCTTTACCCAGATCGACTAAGGGGGGCGAGATGATGAAACACAAACTTCGCTCCGGGAAGCGCGGATGGCTTGCGGCCGGAATTGCGCTGCTGCTTGTGCTGGCGCTGGCCTGGCCCGTGTCCGGCATGCTTGCCCGATACCGTACCCAGGTCCTTGTGGCCAACGAGGTGCACTATCAAAACCGCCTGGCAGCCAGCTTCAAGCTGTTGGACACCAGCGTCCGGCAGCAGGAGGACGGCTCGTACCGCCTCGGCACAGAGGAGTCCTCCGGCAACCGCTATAAACTGATCCCCGGCATCCAGCTTCCGGCTGATCCGTATATCCTCATTACCGGAAAAACGGAGATCCCCGCCTACCTGTATCTGGAAGTGCTGAACAGTTCCGGCCTGACAATCACCCTGAACGAGGAGGACTGGACCGAACTGGAAGGCTTGAAGGGGAAGAACGGCGGCCAGATTTACGCCTATGCACCCGGCGCTCTCACCGGCGAGGTGGAGGACCTGCGCATCGACGGGATCTTCACCACGGAGAAGCTGCCCAAAATGCCGGCGGAATCCGGCGGCGAGCTGCAGCTTTACGCCTATCTGATCCAGCGGACCGAGGACAGCACGGACGCCCGCGCTGAGTTTCTTTCGGCAGTCCCCCAGCAGTAAATACGCTCCCATCGCGTTGATCGGGCTGCGGAGAGAAGCACACTCCCTGCCGCCCCGAAAAGACAAGAAAGGCGAAGCATCATGAAAAGATCGATTGCCATCATATTGATACTGGTTCTGCTTCTTGCCCTGTTCACGGTGGACGTTTTCGGCAGTGAGCCGCAGACGGACACGGACACCGGCGAGGATACCCGGTCCACTGAGCCGGCTGACGGCGGAGATGGAACATCGCCGGAGGAGCCTCCGGCTTCCGATCCCCCGGAAGAAACGCCGACTTCTGAAGCGCCGGCGGAGCAGCAGGAAGGGGACGGCGAGGAGACCGGCGAAGAAACCGGAGAGGACGAGAACCCGGACGCCGCCATCCCGGCGGCTGGCGGCGCCCTGCCTTCCGGCAGCTATACGCTGACGGAGGATCTGAGCGTTTCCGGGGCCCTGACCGTCGCCTCCGGTGAAGAGGTCGTCATTGACCTGAACGGGCACAGCCTGCGCTTCTCCGGTCACGGCTTTGTGAACAACGGAAAGCTGACTGTACTTAACGGCAGTGTGGAAGCTGCTCAGTATGCCTTTGAGACCAATGCCGGCAGCGTGACCGAGCTCCGCGGCGTGACGGTCAACGTGACGGGGTATGGCATCCTGGTCGTCAACGATGGCACGGTCACCTGCAGCGGCTGCCAGCTCACCGCAAAGTCCTATCCGGTGGACGTGTACAACGGCAGCGTTACGCTGACGGATTGCGGCGTTTCTGGCCTGAACACGGGCGTCTATACCAACCAAAAATCCAGCGGGAACGTAACGCTCCAGGGCTGCACAGTCCAGGGTTCCACCCGGGCGCTGAACCATTGGGGCAACGGCACCGTCACCGCTAAGACCACGACCTTTATCTCGGATGCGGACCCCTGCCTGGAGGCAAACAAGGGCACTGTTACCCTGACGGATCATTGTGTGCTCAAGCGCAGCGACGGCGGACTGTCCACCTTTGAAAATAAAAAGGAGTGCAAATTTGATTTCGACCCCACGACCGAGTTTAACGGTACCTGGGACGATTATCATTCGGAGCAGTGGATCCAGTTCGTCCAGACCAAATATCCGGACGGCATCCCCGAAACGGACTATGCCGAGGACGGCGAGACCGTGCACATCTATTCCGCCGACGGGCTTGCCTGGTTTGCCTACCAGCTCACGGTGCAGCGCACCTCCTATGTAGGGAAAACCGTATCTCTGGAAAACGACGTGAATATGGGAGGCCTTGACTGGCGCGCCACCATCGGCACCAACTTTGTAAACGCCACCTTCGAGGGCAACGGACACACCATCCGGAACCTGAAAACCAACAATATTGCCGGCAACGGCTCCGGTACCGTGGGCTATGGTTTCATCGGGGACATGAGCGGCAACAGCGGACCCTTTACCATCCGAAATGTGAGCTTTGACGGAGCCAAAATCAATGGCACCATCGGCGCGGGCGTGGTGCTGGGCTGCTGGGGCTGCGACGCGGTGCTGGACAATGTGCACGTGCTCAATTCCTACACCCGCGCCCACAAGAGTGGCGGCCTCGCCGGCGTTGTGGACGACGGCGCCAGAAACATCACCATCCGCAACTGCTCCGTGGAGGGCAGCACTGTGGACACCACCAGCGTGCACATCCGGGCCGGCGGCCTCATCGGACGGGTTGAATCGGGCTGCGCCGTGAACATCAGCGGGACTCATGTGAGCAATACCACCATCGACGCCTCCTTCTATGCCGGCGGCCTGATCGGCGCAGTAGAGCATGGCAGTGCCAGCGTGATCCTGGATGCGGACACCAGCGTCTCCGGCATCACCCTGCCGAAGCAGGGGAACTATACCGAGATCCATTCCGTCAGCGTGGACGGGGAGACCAGTGCCAACACCCGCGGCGGCCAGAAAAACGTCATTGTGGACGGACTCTACCTGGACGGCGGGAAATACGGCAGCTCCCTGAAAGGCTATTACTGGGGAGCCTATGGCACGTTTTACATCTGGGGTCCGCCTCCCACCACCTATGACGCCGCCTACTACCTGGGCAGCTCCATCAGCGAGCATTACGGCGAGGATGCGCAGCTTCCCATTGCCAATCTGGAGCTGTCGGTCGGTCCCGCCAACTATGATTACAGCACCCACACGGTAAAGCCCAGTGTGATCTACTACGCGGTGTACGATGACGGCACCAACAGCCGGAATGTGCTCTACGGCTATGAATACGTGGCCATGGGCAGCGCTGCGGCCGGCAAAACCATGTACACCGACCTGGACTGCAGCGCGGTGGCCTGGTATACTGACGCGGCCTGCACCCAGGCCTATGACATGAGCACAGCGATTACCGGGAATCTGACCCTCTACACCCCGCTGGAGCTGCATGACGGCAAGGGGAAGATCGATCCCGAGCGGCTGAGCGCCGGGGAGGGCGTCCTGCCCAAGCTGGACGGAGCCGAAACTACATGGATCGCACGCCAGAAGGGGACCAAGGACATCAAGGTGACCAAGCCTGGCGAGCTCCCGGATATGACGCTGAAGCTCTATGCCAGCTATGTGGTGACCTTCCATCCCAACGGCGGCGCTTTGAACGGTCCGGAGACGGTGAATGTGCCTGCCTCCGGCAAGGTCGCAAAGCCTGCGGACCCCACCAGGACCGGCCAGGTCTTTGCCGGCTGGTACACGGCTGCAGAGGGCGGCGTGGAGTGGAACTTCGACCAGCCGGTCAAGAAAACCATGACGCTCTATGCGCACTGGAACGCTTTCGCATCGCTGACGATCGTGAAGACCAACACGGATCAGGACACCCACTCCTTCCTCTATCGGGTCGAGGGCGAGGGCGTATCGCTGACAGTGGCCATTACCGGGAATGGAAGCGTGACCATCGATAAGCTCCCCATCGGGGAATACAAGGTGACGGAACTGTCCTCCTGGAGCTGGCGCTATGAGCTTCCCGAGAGCCAGAACGTCTCCCTGGCCAAAGGAGACGCCACTGTGACCTTCACCAATGGCATCCGCCTGCTGTTTTGGCTCAGCGGGCAGAACTTCAAACGATAGAAGGGGAGGGACCATGCATGAGCAAGGGAAATCATTTTTCTGATTCCAGCCCGTCCCCTGCCGGAAGGCGTCTGGGACGGCATTGGATCTGGGCGGCCCTGGTGCTGCTCCTGGCTCTGGGCCTGACCTTCGGCGGTGCCACCGGAGCTTTTGCCGCCCTGAAGGACACCACCTCCAGCGTGAAGGAGCAGTATGAAACCGCTTCGGTCACCTGTGAGGTGGCGGAGGATTTCACTGTGAAGAACACCGGCAACATCCCGGCGCTGATTCGTGTCAGCGTTGTGGTCAACCGGGTGAACGAAGCGGGCAATGTGATCCCGGATACGGAGGGTCTCCCCGCCGTGACCCCGGCGGACGGCTGGATGGAGTTGGATGGATACCTGTACTGCAAGACGATTGTGCAGCCCGGCGCGGCTGCCCCTGCGCCTGTCAATCTCAGCGCGGGAGAGGGAGTACAGGTCGTCATCCTGGCCGAAGCGATCCAGGCCACTCCGGCGGAAGCCCTTGCGGAAGCCTGGGGCGCGGTGTATGAGGCCGGCTCCTGGTCTGCCGCGGAGCCTTGATCGAAGGAATGCAGAACAGAATGTGACGGCCTTTCCCTCCTGCAGCGATGCGCGGGAATGGCCGTCATATCATTTTTACAGCGTCAGCGCTGTTCAGGCGCGGAGCCAACCGGAAGGAGGCGGCCGTTATTCATTTTCTGCAACAGAATAGCCTGTATCTGCTCCTTGCCCTGGCGGCGGTCTTCACCTTCCTGTGGCTGCTGCATGCGCGAGAGCGATTGCGCATGACCTGGTATGCCGCCCTGGGATTGAGCCTGCTGCACGTGGCCTACGGCGTCCTCTGCGTCAAGGTTTTCGCGGTCCTGGAGGGAAATGAACCCGGCGCCGGCGCCATGAGCCTGTTCGGCGCGGTGTTCTTCATGCCCCTGGCCTATTGGCTTGGCGCGAAGCTTACGAAGCGGCGCACGGCGGAGGTATTTGATATCTTCGCCATCTGCATGATCTTTACCCTGATGTGCGCCAGGGTGAACTGCCTGTTTGCCGGCTGCTGCCTGGGGCGGCAGATCAGCAGTGCCTCGGCACTTCGCTGGCCCACCCGGGAGCTGGAGCTGGTCTTTTACCTGGTTTTTCTCCTGCGCCTGGCCCCGGCTGTCTGGAAGAACCGGACCTACGGACAGGTCTATCCTCTGTATATGCTTGCTTACGGAATAGTACGCAGTATTCTGGAATGTTTCCGCGTCTCCTCCAGCAATAACCTGTTCCATCTGTCCCATGTCTGGGCGCTAGCTTCCGTCGCGGTCGGCGCTGCTTTTTACGCGGAGCTGAAGCGCGGCCGGGAGCATAAGAAACCACGCGGTGCGCGTGAGAAATGAGGGCTTGACAATGAACTTGAATTCGATCAAGAATGCGGGAAAGCGCAGCCTGTCGCTGCTTTTGGTTTTCCTGATGCTGCTGGCCTATTTTCCCAATGTGGCTCTGGCAGCTCAGGTGACCAGCGGCAGCGGGACCTGGGTCAGCGGCAAGCTGACGTACTCCTATGTGGTGGAGTCTGAGGGGTCTTCCGAGAACGGAGCGACTGGTTCTGTCTCTGTCAGCGGTTCTACGTTGACGGTGAAAGCCGTGTCCAGCAAGGCTACTTCCGGCTGCAGCAGCACCTCCGCTTACGCGACCACTACCACCGTGACGGTGACCAACGCCTCCAGCTACCCGCTGAGGATCAACTCCCTCAATGCCAATGGGGCTACGGTTTCGGGCGCGAGCACGGGAGACAGCATCCTCTCGGGAGGCACTTTTATCATCTCCATCACGGCCAACCCCAACAGCGCTGAAGACGGCAGCAGCAGGACCGCCACCGGCACGGTCTCCATCTCCGTGTCGGAAGAGAGGACGGCGACGATTACGGCGGCAGCCTCTCCCTATGTGTCCTACACGCTGAACGGACACCTGGTGGAGCAAAACGGAAGCAATGTCAGCTTTACCGCCGATATCGGCACCACGATCCAGCTTCCCTCCATCACCGTGCCGGAAGGGTATACCTTCAAGGGCTGGCGTGTGGGAAGCAATCCTGTGAGCATGGCCGCAAGCTTTACGGTCCAGGGCAGCTGCACGGTGTATCCCGTGATCCTCAAGGGTGAGATCGTGGAAGCAGATAACTTTAAGGTCGGCAGCAATTACTATGCCTACTGGGAGGACGCCATGGGCGCTGCCGTAAACGGCAGCAGCAAGAAGGTGATCGTGAATCTGGACGTCACCCTGCCCGATACCCTGGAAGGAAACCTCATGACCGGCTCCGGCGGCAGCTATGTCAAGCTGGCAGCCGGCGGCGGGGTGGAATACATCGTCCCCGCGGGCGTTACCCTTTTGCTGCCCTTTGACGATGCCGGCACCACATACACCACGACACCCGCCATCGTCTATGGCAGCCACACGACCCCCAGCGCTTTCAGAACGCTGACTGTGCCCAACGGCGTCAGCATCACCGTGCGCAACGGCGGTTCCATTTGCTGCAGCGGCAAGCTGAGCTCCACCGGCCAGATGGGTGGCTGGAACGGTACGCCTACCGGCCCGGATGGCCGCATCAAGCTGCAGGGCGGCAGCAGCATCACCCTCAATTCCGGCGCCAACCTCTACTGCTGGGGCTATATCTACGGCGCCGGTGAAGTGATCGCCGAATCCGGCTCCACGGTGTACGAGGCCTTCCAGATCAAGGACTGGCGCGGCGGCACCGCTACCAGCAACGTGTATAAATACGCGTTTATCTTCAATCAGTATTATGTCCAGAACATCGAGGTGCCGATGATGGTTTATGCCGGGGCCACGGAGAAGCTTTATTCCTCCGTCAACGCTTCCAGCAGCGCTTATCCCATGGGCGCGACCTTTATCGGCAACGGCGGCCTGTTCAATCTCAGCTCCGGCTATATCGTAAAAGACTATATTGAGAGCACAGACCGGCTGCATGTCGATGTCTGCGGCAACATTTCCATGGCCCCCATGACGCTGACAGGGCTCCCCATGATCGGCAGCATCAGCACGTCCGACTATATTCTGCCCATCAATGGCAACATCAGCGTGGAGATCCACAACGGAACGACCAGCATTACCCAGAACATGGAACTGCTGCCCGGCGTGGAGATCAGCATTGATCCGGGCGCGGCCATGCAGATCAACAGCGGGAAGAAGGTCTACGTCTATGATAATGACGACTGGCTCAACTTCTCCGGCTCCACCAGAATGTATCCCATCGGCTACTCCGTGGCCAACGGCACCACTGCTGTGCGCAGCGCGTCCAGCCTGAAGGACGCCAGAATCGATGTCAACGGCACAGTCACCGTTGCCGGGTCGCTCTTCACCTCTGCCGGCGGCGCCGATATCACCAGCAGCCAGGGAACGGAAGGAAGCAACGGCAGGATCGTTTTCTCCACGGCGCCGGCTGCTTCCGCCACCGTCAACGAGATGCTGAACAACAGCGAAAAAACGTCGGTCAGCTTCTATGCGCCGAGACTGCGCAACGGCGATGAGAGCTATTCCGACACCACCGGCACCGGCGCCAGCACCTGGTATTACCACAAGGATGGGGAGCACTGGTACCGCTTCCTGGTAAGCTTTGTCTATAACGGCAAGACCGTGGAGACCGGCTACTACTGCGAGAATAACGCCACCGTCAGCTATGACGCCGGCTGGCTGACCAATCTGGGCGCCTCTGTCAGCTCCGGCAGCGCTTCGGCAGCTGTCAGCGGCAACAAGGTGAACGTGACCAATGTCACCAGCGACGCGACCGTGACGCTGACCGGCACGGCGGCAAAATTCATCCCCACCTTCGTGCTGAACGAGCGGCAGTATCAGAACTACCGGCTCTTCACCGGCGACAGTCTCACCGAAACGCGCAGCATCAACGGTGAAACTTACTATGTGGTCAAGAAGGCTTCCGCGCCCATGGAGGTCGGCGCAGAGTTCAGCGTTCCCACCGATGCTGAAATGGGCGTGACGCCTGATAAGCACAACAGCATCGTATGGAATCTTACCGGTGTTTCCATCAGCAGCGGCAGGAGCTACGAGGGCTTCGTCCCCGTGGGCGAGACCGCCGGCGGCGACACCTATATCTATGGCTTCTATAACGGTTCTGTTGCCCATAACAGCGCAACGAATCAGTATTACTCCACGCTGGCCGGGGCCATGGCGGCCATCCCCGCCGGCAGCAACACCACGGTCACCCTTCTCGCCGATTGCGGCAGCTTTGAGGAGGAGAGCGGCGCTGCAGCCTTCTCCGTCTCCGAGGGAACCAGCCTTACTCTGGATCTGAACGGTCATCGGGCCCTGGGCCGTCTGATCAATGCGGGCACCCTGACCCTGGAGCTGAACGGCGGCACCTGGGAGTACATTTCCGGCGCCACCGCTGCGGCTGCGGCCTATCAGGGCATGGCGGCCATCAGCAACACCGGCAGCCTGACGCTGCAGGATTCGGTGGGCGGCGGCAGAATCACAGCGGACGCCATCAGCAATGGCGGCGTCCCGAACCACTCCGCGGTCATCCGGAACCATTCCGGCGGCACGATGAGCGCCACTGACGTCACCCTGGAGAATACGCAGGATGTGAACGGCTATGTCTCCGTTATCATGAATGACCGGAGCACGATCACTGCGCTGACTCGCGTGACCATGCGCTCGCCCAGAGGCTATGCAGTCTTCAACTACGGCGGGCATATCGGCACCATCGACAGCTGCGACATCGACGTGGCCTACGGCATCTTCAACCGCAATGTCCGCGGCGCCAACACCATCGCACAGGGCTACAACATCGCAGCCTATGGCACCATTGACCTGATCCGAGATTCCACGATCCAGGTTGGCCAGTATGCCATCCACAACAACGCGGTGATTACCGAGCTGAATAATTGCACCTTCACAGCGCATCCGGACTCTGCACAGGTCAATACCTACGGTACGGCCGCGGCGAATGCCCAGGGCAATGTCCAGTGCTACACGGTATACAACAACAACGCATGGTGGTATGACACTGCGGTCTGGAAGCGGACCGACATTACCAGCGGGCAGTATTCCAGAACCGATGAGTATCTGGAAGATCAGAGCCTCCGGCCCACCATCGGCAGCATTGTGGACTGCCGGATCTACGGCGAGAACACCAGTACCAGCGGAGACCATGGCTGCGCGCTGTACAATAATGGCGGCTTCATCGGCAGCATCAGCGGCGGCGAGAT
>ODAJ011958515.1_pt1 | contig 15616 bp, 15 predicted proteins | sample 1539241 | NCBI WGS metagenome assembly ODAJ01 (sample SAMN02144231, study PRJEB22623) | gut metagenome | biome: sheep rumen | host: Ovis aries | place: New Zealand
CCTGGAAGACGTAGACTCCCTTTTCAATCGACAGCTGATAACCGTAGCGGGCGGCAGTGGGCTTATCAAAAATCGTAACGCCCAGATAAGGACGAGCCACGTAGCCTTTTTCCATTAGCTCATTGACAATCGTTTTGACGGTGTTAATCGGGATTGCAAAGCCCATACCCTCTACGCCGGTCGTTGCGAGCTTTATGCTGTTGATTCCGATGATTTCTCCGTCCGCGTTTGCAAGTGCGCCGCCCGAATTGCCAGGACTAATCGCCGCGTCCGTCTGCAGGAGCTTAACTCGTCTGTCGTTCAAGTCCAGCGTGCGATTGAGAGCACTTATAACACCGACCGTCACCGAGCCTTGAAACTCCAAGCCCATAGGGTTGCCGATAGCGATTGCCGGTTCGCCTACGACGACTTCATCAGAATCGCCAAGCTCCGCCGTCGGCAAGTCCTTAGCGTCGACTTTGACAACGGCGATATCCGTCATCTCGTCGGTTCCGATTAAGGTTCCGTTGATTGTGTTGCCGTCCGAAAGCGAAACGATAATTTCCTTTGCCCCCGCGATAACGTGATTGTTCGTGATAATGTAGCCGTCGCTCTTGAAAATGACGCCAGAGCCGACGCCTTCGGTCTCAAATGTCCTGTCGAAGAAGTCACGAGCAATCGCTTTATTGGTTATGCCGACGACCGCCGGACCAACAGTCCTAGCCACGCGCACGGCGGGAGTATTCCTCGCGTCTGAAATTTTGCCGCTACTCTCTGGTTTGTTAGGAGTCTTCGGAGCCGCTTCTGTGTGTGCCGTCTGCGTTACCGTGGACTTATCGCCCGCCGACTTATCATCATTATTAGAGCCGCCCATACCCGTAAGACCGCTACAACCTCCAAACGTCAACGCCGTCGCGACCGCCGCCGCACAGATTATCTTTGCTATTTTCTTAGACCTCATGCTTAACGCACCTCCGCAGTCATTGTAAATTTTGCGCCGCCGATTGTCAATTTTAATTTCGCTTAGAATTGACTTAGCGGGCGGCGGCGGTCTATAATGAATCAGCTTCAAACAACGGAATGATTTTTTTGTTAGGGAGGGACACATCATGTTGAACACAATCAGCGCGAGTTTTCTAAAGTCTTATCAAAGCGTCGTGCAATTCGGCAATCAATCGACGACTTCAACCAAACCTGCCGCCGAACAAAATCCCGTCGCGAACTTCATGGGCGATACGACCGTTGAAATCTCTGACGAGGGCTTGAATGCCTTGGCAAACTCCAAAACCAATGACGAGGCGCAACTTTCCGACAAGGCTAAGAGTTTCTTAGAAAACCTTCGCAAGAAGTACGGCGACTACGACTTCATCATTTCCAACGACATGGACACTTCAAAGACAGTCGGCAGTACTAAGGAGTATTCGGTCATGTTCACTGCCGAGGAGATTGAGAAGATGGCCGCCGACGAAGACTACGCCGAAAAGATGATGGGGCAAGTCGGCAATGCCGTCGACATGCTCAAGAATCTTTCGGAAAAGGATTTGGGCGAGGGCGTGCAGTTCTCTCAACTGAGCGTATCCTTTGACAGCGAAGGCAATATGACACTCTTTGCACAGCTTGAAAAACTCTCCACCGAACAACAGGAACGCTTGGAAGCCGCCAAAGAGAAACGCGCCGAAGAACAGAAAGCTAACGAGGAAGCTCAGACCGAAAAATCACCTGAAGACGGTATGCCGGTTGTCTTCAAGAGCGCAGACGTCGAGGCGTCGAACGAAGAAGAATTGCTCGCTAAGATTTTCGGAATCAACTGGGACGAAATCCCCGAAGAGGAAGCTCTTATCTAATCGAACATCAATTAAAGACTATGCCGCTTCATTAATGGGGCGGTTTTTCTGTTAAAGGGGCATTGGACTGAAGTTTATTTTCTCTGGAAAGATATGCTATAATCGGGAAAAATTTTTTCAAGGGGGATAAAATGTACAAAGGAGTAATATTCGACATAGACGGGACACTTTACGACTATCAGATAAACGATAAGTTGGCGATGAAACATTTTTGCGGGTATATTGAACGGGCAATGGGCATATCGGAGGAAAGATTTCGTAAAACGTACACTGAGGCGCGAAATATCATTCATCAGCGGCTAAAAGATACGGCGGCGTCGCACAGTCGGGTTTTGATGATACAAACGGCGTTAGAATTGCTCGGAAAGAACCCGTTTGACTATGTTTTAGAGCTTTACGACGTTTACTGGAATTATTTTTTGGAGAATATGCGACCCTACGACGGCGCGGAAGAATTTTTGCGAGAATTAAAGAAACGCGGCGTGAAAATCTCGACGTGCACGGATATGACGGCGCAAATCCAGTATCGCAAGATAAAAAAGCTCGGATTGGACAAATTTATTGATTTCATGGTCACGAGCGAGGAAACGGGCTTTGAAAAGCCTTCGCCGATAATGTTTGAGCTTGCGTTGCACAAAATGCGAGTTCGGGCTGATGAGGCGGCATATTTCGGCGATGCGTTGGATAGAGACGTTTTAGGCGCGGCGAACGTCGGGATTGAGCCTTATTGGTTCGTAGCGGACAGGGAAATTGTTGGCGGCGACGATTTTATAAAGGTTCGCACGTACCGCGACGCTTACAAAATGTTTTTTGGAGGTGATTAAGTGTTCAGGTTCGCGCACAACAACTTAAACGTGTTAGATTTGGAGCGGAGCAAAAAATTTTACGCGGAGGCACTGAACTTGCACGAGGTCGGCGGGATTGACGGCGGCGACGAGTTTAAAATTATTCATTTGGGCGATTCGTTCGGAAGTCATCATAAATTGGAGCTGAAATGGATTCCGAACAGGACGACGCCATATGATTTGGGCGATAACGTGGTTCATGTGGCGTTCACGACGAAAAACTTTGACGAGGCGCACGCTCGGCACGAGAAAATGGGTTGTATCTGTTTTGAGAACAAGGAGCTAGGAATTTATTTTATCAAAGACCCCGACGGCTATTGGATTGAGATTATGCCAGAATAAATCACGCTGACAATCAAAAAGGAGTCGCTCACAACGGAGCGGCTCCTAAAATTTTTATCGGAGATGATTTATTCGATTTCGATGAGTTCGTATTGAGGATTGCCGAGACCTTTTTCCGCCATAGCACTAAGCTGGCGCAGACCGTGCCGAGTCTCAATGCGTTCCTTCAAGTCGTGGCTATCGTGTGCGGCGTAAACCATATCGGCGCAAGCCTGGTCGACGGCAAGAATGTCAGTTGAAACCGCAATGCCGATGTCCTTCATGGTCGGTTCGGCGGCAGTGACGCCCGCGCAATCGCAATCGACACTCAAGCGGCGCATGACGTTGATAAAGATGATGTGCTTGCCGAAGTAATCGCAGGTCGCCTTCGCACTGTCGCACATGAGCTCCATAAAGTATTCTTTGGTCGGCCACGTCTCAAAGTCAGCGGGGACGTTATCGGGGTCGACGCCGTGCACTTGAGCTTTGCCGAGGTGACCAGACGCGTTGCCAATGCCGATATTCTTCATTGAGCCGCCAAAGCCGCCCATGTAGTGACCTTTAAAATGCGTCAAGACAATCAGCGAATCATAATCGACGAGGTGAGCACCCATAGCGACTTCTTTAAGGTGGAAGCCGTTGCGCACGGGCAGATTAACAACCTTGTCGTCCTCGTCCATGATGTCGACGGGGCAGAACGTCCAGCCGTTGACCTTTAGGGTCTCGCGATGGTCTTTAGTGGTGTAGCGGTCGCCGGCGTAAAGCGTATTGCATTCGACGATTGCCGAGTTTGGAACTTGCGCTTGGAACTCCTTAACCATGTCACGCGGCAAAATGTTCGGTCCGTGCTTCTCGCCCGTGTGGAGCTTGATTGCCACCTTGCCAAAAATATTCTCGTCAATCATCTTGTAAAGCTTGATGAGGTGTTCAGCGTCAATCATGCGTGTGAAGTAAACCTTAGCCGCCGAACCTTGATACTTTTCGCCCGTGACGTTCTTGGAGCCGACGACCAGTGCTTGAATTGCCATGATGATTCCTCCTAATCCCCGCGCAGGGGTTTTTGCTTGCAATGATAGCCGTTCGAGTTTACTTAAGTCAAGCCTTAACGACGCTAATTCTTTGTTTAATGTGATTGCCGCTAGCGACCTCGTCGACCATAGCAAGCGCATAGTCCGCGTAACTTATGACACTCTCGCCCGCCGAGTTCAATGTAAATTCTTCGCCAGCAAGAATATATTTGCCGGTGCATTCGCCGTTAGCTTGGAAATCCGCCGCAGGACTAACGAACGTCCATTTAACGTCGTCGCGCTTGCGGAGTTCGTCGAGTTCCTTTGCTTGAGCCTGAGCTGTCGGGAAGTATTCAGCGGGGAAATCGGGCGTCTTGAAAAGTTGCGTGGTGTGCTCCTTGTCGACGTAAAGACTGCCCGCGCCCCCGACAATCAAAAGCCGAGTGTCCGAGCCGCTAAGCAGGTTGCAAAGGTGCTGACTCGTCGCGGTGTGCAAGGGGAGAGTTTCGGGAGTCCACGCGCCGAACGCGTCAATCACTGCGTCGAAGCCTTCAAGGTCGTTCTTCTCCAAGTCAAAGATGTCCTTGATGATGACTTTAGCCGCGCCGTCAACTTCAGTTGCTTTACGAACAAAAGCCGTAACCTCGAATCCGCGAGCCGCCGCCTCTTTAACGACTTTCCGTGCCACTCTACCTGATGCTGCTACTACTGCAATTTTCATTTTGAAATCCTCCTCATAATTTGTGCGCCGCGTTTATCTACGTCGAGTATCAAGGCTTTGGATTTTACGTCGTGTTGCCTGAACTCTTCGACCATAGCCGCCGCGATTTTTTCTTCAAGCTTGCTTTTTATCGTCGTGAAGGCTATCAAGCACGAGCCAGCCCCCGAAATCGCCGCGCCGAGTGCGCCCGCCTCCTTAGCCGCCGTAAAAACTTCGCTCATGCCCGGAACTAATTTTTTTCTGTAAGGCTGATGCAATGCGTCGTCGAAGGCAAGCGGCAATAAATCTTCGCGACCCTCGACCAATGCCGCGATTAACATTGAAGCTCGGCTGATATTGAAGACTGCGTCCCTCATTGAAACGTTTTTAGGCAAAACTTTGCGTGCGAGCCGCGTTGATAACTCGAATTCGGGGACGGCGACGATTAATTTTAGTTTGACACGCGGCAGGAAGGAGAAAGTTTGAACTGCGCCCTTGTCCATGACGCTGACTGTAAAGCCGCCGAAGATAGCTGGCGCGACGTTATCGGGATGCCCTTCAAGCTCCGTTGCCAACTTTAACAATCCGTGCTTATCGAGTGGTGCGCCGAGGATTTCATTAGCCGCCGTCAAGCCCCCGACAATCGCAGTTGAACTCGACCCAAGCCCGCGGGCAATCGGTACGTGATTGTCTGTGCGAATAATCGCGCCTTTGAACTCGTCCGCCCGCCCGACTTCCTGCAAAAGACGCCGCACCGCTTGCCAAGCCAAATTCTTTCTGCCGCGTGGGATATTCTCCGCGCCTTCGCCCGACGACTCGACGATAACTTTACTGCTCCTCAAAAGCGTCAAGTCCATGTAGTTATAAATCGTCGTCGCCAAGCCCAAACAGTCAAAGCCAGGTCCGCAGTTAGCAGAGGTGCCCGGCACCCGAACGACGGCACGATTTTTTTTGTTGTCCATTACTCTACCCTTATCACGTTAAAGATTTTGTCGACGACGGAAAGAACCTTCAAAGCCGCTTGAGCCTCGATGATGTTTTTATGCTTAACCTTGTGTGTGATAACGACAATCTCGACGTGGTCTTCAAGTTCGGCTCGCGTCTGCACGACGGACTTTAAGCTGACGTCGACATTGCCAAAGGTCGTAGCAATCTTTCCAAGGACGCCGGGTTTATCGTCGACTAGCAAGCGGATATAGTAGGAGGAAACAGTTTCTTCCGCAGGGCAAATCGTGCGCTTGTGATAACACGTGCAACCGAAACGACCCGCCGAGTTGCGTCCGAGCCCGCGAGCAATCTCGATAATGTCGCTGACCACAGCGGAGGCAGTCGGCTTGCCCGCCCCCGGTCCAAAGAACATTGCCTCTTCAATCGGCCAGCCACGCACGAAGACCGCATTCAAGACGCCATTGACCGACGCAAGCGGATGTTTCTTAGGCAAGAGGACGGGATTAACTCGAACGTCAACGCCCAATTCCGTATCGCGACCAACTGCCAGCAGTTTCACGACGTAGCCCAAATCCTTAGCGTAGGAAATATCTTCGGGCGTAATGTGGGTAATGCCCTCAACTGACACGTCCTCGAACTTCACGCGGGAATTGAACGCAATCGACGCTAGGATAGCAATCTTGCGGGCGGCGTCCTTGCCTTCAACGTCGGCTTCGGGGTTGCGTTCGGCGTAGCCGTGAGCTTGCGCCTCCTTGAGGACGGTATCATAATCCGCGCCGCTGTCGCTCATCTTAGTCAGCATGTAGTTGGTTGTACCGTTGACGATTCCGAGGACTTCCGTAATCTTATTGGCAGTCAAGGAACGTTTAAGCGGCATGATAATCGGAATGGCTCCGCCGACCGCCGCCTCGAACAGGAAATCGATTTGGTGAGCGTCCGCCGCGTCGAAGAGTTCATGCCCGAATTGCGCAACGACATCTTTATTAGCCGTGACGACGTGTTTGCCATGCGCCATTGCCTGCAGGATAAAATCTTTCGCGGGTTTGACGCCGCCCATTAGCTCGACGACGATTTTAATCTCAGGGTCGTTTAGTATCTCGTCGTAATCGTTGGTTGCAGGCAAGCCGCGTTCTTGCAGGGCGGGTATCTCCCTCGGCAGGACGAGAATCTTTTTTATCTCAATGGCGGTGTTCGCTCGTTGCGTAATTATGTCGCGATTACTTTGCAAAACCTCGATGACGGAGCCGCCGATTGTGCCCGCGCCCAAAAGTCCAATCTTTACTACGTTGTCCATAGTGAATCATCCTTTCTTATTACTCTGTCGCGGCAAGCCTGAAACTTGAACCAGCAACGCTATTAACCGATTAGAGGAGAACGCCGACGATGCTCCTAAAGATACCGAAGATAAATCTTTGCAACGGCACGAAGATATAACTCAAAACGGGCGTCATTAGGATTATAATCAGGAAGATAAAGCTGTAGCGTTCGAGTTGTTCATAAGCCCGCGCCAATTCATAAGGCAGAAGGTTTCGCAAGATGTGCGAGCCGTCGAGGGGCGGGATTGGTAGCATGTTAAAGATTGCGAAGTTGATGTTGTAGATGATTATCAGGTTGAAGACGACGAGCACGCCTTCCGAAAACGGGAAGTCTAACTTTGCCATTAGAACCAGAATTATCAGCGCGATAAACGACGTGATTAAATTCGACGCAGGTCCAGCGAGGGAAACTAAGATGTCGTCGCGGCGTGGATTAGAAAAGTTCATCGGGTTTATTTGCACGGGCTTAGCCCAGCCGAAGTGCACGATAAACAGCATTAGCAGTCCAAGCGGGTCGACGTGTGCGGCAGGGTTTAGCGTCAAGCGTCCTTGAAGTCGCGGAGTATAATCACCAAGCGCATAGGCAACGCGGGCATGAGCGTATTCGTGCACGACCATAGCAATCACGATGCCCGGCAAGCCCGCAATCAAATTCGTCAAGAAGCCGCCAATATCATCAAACATTAAATCGCCTCCATTAATCGTTAAGAAATTCGCTCACGATAAATCGCGGGCGTCTTTTTGTCTCCAGATAAATTTTCCCGACGTATTCGCCGACGATGCCAACCGATAAGAGAATCAGCCCGCCAATAAACCAAAGCGACGCCAGCATACTCGCCCAGCCGCGAACCGTCTCGCCGAAAAAGTATTCGTACAGCGTCCAAATAATCACGAGGAAACTTATCGAACTCATTGCAAGCCCCAAAGTCGTTATCATGCGAATCGGCTCGACTGTCAGCGACGTTATCCCTTGGAAGGCAAAGAACAGCATTTTCTTTAGCGGATACTTGCTCTCGCCCGCGAATCGTTCTGCCCGTTCGTAGTAAACGATTGCCGACGGATAACCAATCATAGGCACCAGCCCGCGTAGAAATAAATTGACTTCGCCGAACTCAGCAAGCCCGTTCAAAGCTCTTCGGCTCATCAGGCGGTAATCGGCGTGGTTGTTTACAATATCGCCGCCCAAGAACTTTATCAGCTTATAGAAACTCTCCGCCGTGAATCGCTTAAAGAAAGTATCAGTTTCGCGTTTGCTCCTCACGCCGTAAACAATGTCGAAGCCGTCGTTGAACTTGTCAATCATCTCGTCAATCGCGTTTATGTCGTCCTGCAAGTCGGCGTCCATAGAAATCACCATGTCCGCACAGTCCTTGACGGTCATTAGTCCCGCGAGTAATGCGTTTTGGTGTCCACGATTGCGAGAAAGGTTTATGCCGGAAAAGATTTTGTCTTGCCCGTGGAGTTCGCGGATAATCTTCCACGTCGAATCTTTGGAGCCGTCATTCACGAAAACAATCCGGCTTTGCGTTGAAATCTTCTTTGCGTCAATGAGACTTAGAAACTTTTCGCGGAGGCGTTTGGCAGTCTCGCGCAGGACTTCTTGTTCATTATAGCAGGGAATGACGACGTATAGAATTTTGCTCATGATTATTCCTTAAAGTGTTCAAGCTTGTATTGCTCTAAACGATTCTTAAATAGCTCGTCATGTTCTGGATAAAGCTCGACGAAGATTTTTTCTACAAAGTCAATATCCGACTTCTCAAAAGGCGAAATCTTCTCGTAGACCTTAAACGTCACTGACGAAACCTCGTGGGTCTCTGGTCTGAAAGTGTATTCTTTTACCTTTTTGAAATGCTTGGAGATTGGCGAAGGCTTTAACATTAGTTCGGCAGGTTTCACGACAACGGATTGGTCTTGGGGGCGCAGGTGCAGTTGCAGAGGTTCAGGGACAAGAACAATATCCGCGTCGAAGAATTGGATTGGAAAGCCCGCCCCCAAATCGACTTCGGCAATGTTAAGCAAGCCCGTCAAAGCCTCATGCTCATCGGGCAGATAGAGTTTCGACAGTGAATGACCATTGTATAAGCCGTTGCTCGTTAGGGCGTAAACTTTCTTTTTGCCATCAGTTAGCTGATTAATATCCGCGACGAATTTTTTAAAGTCCTCTATGTCGTGGCGGATAAGCAGGTTGTAACGTTCATTGAAAGCCGCCGATATGTTCAGCGGTGCGAAATAGGTTTGCAGGAAGTTAAACGCTAGAATAAAAATCATCGCCGCCAAAAGTCTCTTCCGCTTCCAGATAAACGACACGAGCAACGCAATACCGAAGGCGAACGGCAAAATCATCGTGTAGAAGTGTTGCTTATCCATTAATTGAACGCGGCAGATTAAAACGGCGGGGATAACTGCCCATGCCAAGGAGAACGCAGCGATTGATGAAAGTTTCTTGTTGCGGAGAGTGACGATAACGCCGATTAGGAAGAGGGCGTAGATTAAAAGCCCCAAATGTCCCGCGTGGAAAAGAAGACGCGTAGAAAAGCCGTAGCCGTGAGAATAAGCCGAGTATGCCGAGCCGATGTCGTAGGTTAATGCGTGCTTGACGAACGGGAAAAAGAAAGGCAACGTCATAAGCAAGCCACACAAGCCGAGGAATAAAAACTTTTGAACGAGTCGAATTAGGTCGCCCAGGAGCGTCCGTTCTTGGAAACTGGAAATCACTAAGTAAAGCGTATAGCCGAGGAACTCGCCCAAAAGCATGTAAGCCGCCGTCCGCGCTTGGAACACCGCGCAAATACAAAGCATAGCCATAAGGATTAGTCGTTCGTATTGCAACTTGGATTTATCGAGGTTCAAGAGCATTGCGAAAATTACCGCGCCGGGCAAAAGGATTGATACGTTTGCATAGCCGAGGAACATTGGTGTTTGGAAGGTGGGAAAGCAGAATATGATTGCCATTAAAGCCGAGCACGAAAAGATTTTGACGCCTGCCCTTTCCAAAATGGTTTTGAAGGTCGCCGCCGCAATGAAGATAGCCGGTAGTGCAAACATTATCCAAACGTAGAGTTCGTAGCAAAGGAAGCTCCTGCCGAAGATATGCATTGGCAGTGCCATGAGCATTGGCAAGAAGTTATTATAGTCTGTGTTGTTTATTGACCAGCGCAAATCCTTCAATGCCCGATAAGGGTCAGTAAAAGTCTTTTCGTCACAATAGAGCGTTGGCTCCCAAGTCTCAAGTGAATCGCTCGTGTAAATTGTGTGCTGTGAATTTATCATAAAGACGATAAATCCCGTCGCCAGTGCCGCCACGATTAAAATCCTCGGCAAGTCGTTAATCAGTTCGTTGCGGAAATTTACGTTGCAGAACCTAAGCGAACGATAAATCACGCCATAATAGACGCTGAGCATCAAAAGACAAAGAATCGTGCCCGCCAAACCCGGCAAAAGTTTCGTAATCAGCACGACGAGTACAATCGCCCCGACAATCATCAGCGACGGTCGCGCATATTTTTTATTCGGCAGAGTCATTTCAATCCTCCGTTCGTTTGCTTATACTTCTCGAAACGATTTTTAAACAGCTCGTCTTGCTCTGGATAAAGCTCAACGAAGATTTTTTCTACAAAGTCAATGTCCTCTCTCTCGAACGGCGAAATTTTCTCGTAGACTTTGAACGTCACATTCGACACGCCCCCTGATTCGGGGTGGAAGGTGTAAGTTTTAATCTGCTTGAAGTGCTTGGATATGGGCGAAGGTCTCAACATAAGCTCGGCGAGCTTGACGACGACGGATTGACTTTCTGGTAGCAAATGAGTTTGTAAAGGCTCAGCGACTAAAACAAAGTCCGCGTCGAAAAATTTCACTGGGAAGCCGTCGCGCAAATCCACGTCAGCACCGCCCATCAAACCCGGTAAAGCCTCGCGATTATCCGGCATGTAAATTTTGGCAAGAACCGTGCCGTTATACAAGCCACTGCTCGCCAGCAGGTAAATCTTTTTGTCGTCACCCGCCAGTTGATTCAAGTCAGCAACGAACTGCTTTAACTCGTCGATGTCGTGACGGACGGGAATTGTGTAGCCGTTGTTGAAGGTCTTGGGCAGGTTGAAAGAATACGTTTGCAAGAAGTTAAAGGCTAGGATAGCAATCAAAGCCGCGCCGATGGATTTTTTCTTCGATAGGGCGAACTCAATCAACAGCACGATACCAAAGGCGAACGGTAGAATCATTATGTAGTAGTGTTGCCAGCCCATAAGTTGAATTCGGCAGATTAACCAGACTGAAGTTATCGTCCACGACAAAAGGCACGCGGCAAGAGGCAGGAGCTTTTTATTTTGTAGGCTGACGAGCACGCCAGCGATAAACATTGCGTAGATTAGAAAGCCTAAGAACTCTGCATGGTTTAGTAATCGTTCAGGGAAAGTCATTCCGAGTTGATAAGCCGAGTACGCCGCGCCGATATTGTAAGTCAGTGCGCGTTTGAAGAACGTAAAGAACAGCGGCAACCCTATCAACGCCCCATAAGCCGCGATGAAGAACATTCTTCGACAGAGCCTAAGCAAATTGCCGCCCGATAACAGCACATAGACCGCGTAGCCGACGAACTCGCCTAAAATCATGTAAGCCGCCGTCCTCGCTTGGAACACCGCAAAGATACAAAGCACGGAGATTAAGATTAGCGGCTCGCGTTGAGGTTCGGATTCGTCTAAGCTGAGGAGCAAGGCTAGGATTATGGCGGCGGGCAAAAGGATTGAGACGTTCGCATAGCCGATAAGCAACGGCACTTCAAACACGGGGAACGACAGCAGGATTGCCATAATAGCCGAACAGGGAAGTTGGACGTTTGCATAGTGCTTGAGGGTCGCCGCCGCAATGAACACCGCAGGCAGTCCAAACATCAGCCAAACATACAGCGTGTAGCAGAGGAAACTTTTGCCGAAGAGGTGCATTGGAAGCGCCATGAGCATCGGCAGGAAGTTATTATAGTCCGAATGATTGATTGAGCCGCGCAAATTCTTTAGGGCTTGGTGCGGGTCGCTGAAAGTCGTTTCGTCGCAGTCAATCGTTGGCTCCCACGTCTCAAGCGAATCCCAAATGTAAATCGTCTGCTGTGAACTCACCATGAATATCATAAAGCCGACGCTGACCGCCGCCACGATTAAAATCCTCGGCAGGTCGTCAAGTAGCTCGTCGCGAAAATTTACCTTGCTAAGCTTTAGCGAACGATAAATCACGCCGTAATAGCCGCCGAGCAATACAAGACAAAGCACCACGCCCGCCAGAGTTGGAAGGATTTTCCCGACGAGAACAATCAGCACGAACAGCCCGACGACCTCAAGCAACCGCCGCACAATTTTATTGCTTAGAAGTTTACGAGCCATCATTTTTTGTGAAACACCTGCTTAGCCAAAAGGAGAATCGACACGGCGGACTTTGCGTCGAAAATCTTTCCCGATTCGACCATTTGCAAGGCGGCAGTCAGCGGGAGTTTGACGACGTTAATAAATTCGTCTGAATCGGGGTGAATCTTACCGGGCGTCAAGTCCGTCGCGGCGTACAGGTGAATATATTCATTCGTAAAGCCAACAGTCGTGGCAATCGTCGTTAGCTTCCAGTACTTGCCCGCAGTGTAACCCGTCTCCTCGCTTAGCTCGCGCTTAGCGCATTCGATTGGGTCTTCGCCGACCTTATCGAGCTTGCCGGCGGGCACTTCCAACGTAACTTTGCCGACGGGATAGCGGAACTGCCGCACGAGAATAATTTGATTGTCAGGCAGGAGCGGAATTATCGCAGAGGCTCCAGGGTGTTGAATCCATTCGCGCACGGATTTATTACCGTTAGGCAATTCGACTTCGTCCCGGCGCACATGAAGCAACACACCGTCAAAGATAGGTTCGCTTGAAATTCTTTTCTCGACCAAATTTTTATCTTCGTTATCAATCAACATTTTTTATCGCCCCTTAAAAGTTTTGTGATAAACATTTTGCCACAAGGCTAATCTTTTTACAATATGAAAGTCATGTGTTATAATCGGAAAAATTTTTTGCGAGGAGTTGTAGACGTGAAATCACTAAAGAAAATTTTAATAGCGGTGATGATGAGTGCGACACTTATGATAGGTGGCGGCGAGGCAGAGGCAGTAGACTACTACAGCGCGATTTATCAGACAGTCAATCGCTATAACGGCAACGAGGTCGAGTGCGACTGGATAACGCGAGCGATTCTGTATGCGTCGAGTGAGTATCAAGTCGACCCGATTTTGATTACGTCGATAATGGAGGCGGAAAGCGAATTCAACTTCCACGCGCTAAGCCCAGTCGGGGCGGTCGGTTTAATGCAGCTTATGCCTTCGACGGCGGCGGGTTTGGGCGTCAATCCTCATAACCCGCTTGAGAACATCATCGGCGGCACGATTTACATCAAGAATCAGCTCGGACGATTCAAGGATTGGGGAGCCTACTCCGTGACGGACGCAGTTGCCGCTTACAACGCTGGACCCGGTGCAGTCGAAAAGCATGGCGGCGTTCCGAATTACTCCGAGACCGTCCATTACGTCATCAAGGTCGCGAACAACTACAAAAACCTTTTGAACCTGATTCAGTCATAATGGACAAAAAAAATCGCGAGAGCCCCGCGACTTTATTAAACACCATATTAACCAAATGAGGCGTCTATTTTCCTAAAGACGCCTTATTATTTTTCAAGTTGTCGCTGGCAGAAAGTCACGGGCGTTAAGTCCAGTTCGTGAGCAAACCTCAACGCCCGCTCGAAATGATTTCCAACTACCGCGACTCTGTGAGCGTCCGAACCAATCGTCACGAATCGTCCGCCGAGTTCGCGATACCTTTTATACACGGGCACCAGCTCTTCAATCGCACGAGCCTTATCAAAGCGGCGGGTATTCAGCTCCAAAACCTTTCCTCGGTCGGTGATAATCTTCAAGATCTCATCAATCTCCGCCGTGAACGTCGCGTAATCAATTTCGGGGTCGTCATAGGGGGCGGCGCGGCAAATGTAATCGATATGCCCCAAAACGTCATAATCAGCAACCGCCGCCTCCGCCACCATATGTTGAAAATATTTCCGATAAGCCGTCGCCTTGTCCTTGCCAACGTAGAAGTCGGGATAGTAAATGTCGTAGCCGTCGACGAGATGAATTGAGCCGATAACTAAATCGAAGTCCGCACGCCCAATGAACTCTGCATTTATTGCCCGCGCCGACTTCTTCAAGCCGACCTCCACGCCTAGACGAACCTTAGCTCCGCGCAGATTTTTATATTCGTTCATATAAGCCGCCGCGTCGAAGGTAAAAGGCTTGCCGTCAAGTTCAACGCCGTAATCGAAATGCTCCGTAAAGACAACGCCTATATTCAAACTAGCCGCCTTAGCGAGTGCCTCCGCCGCTATCATTTCTGAGTCTGCTGAAAACTTCGTGTGCATGTGTGAATCAAAAATCATCTGTCAGTCGTTCTCCTCCAAAAATTTTTTCGCAACCGAACCATAAAAGCCCAGTTCTTTTGCCGTCAAGAAATCTTCGCGGGCGAGTTGCTTGTCGCCAAAAGACTTGTGATAAATCCCTCGAAAGTAATAAGCGTATTGCCGACGATAATCAACGCCGCCCAAAATCTTTTGCCGAATATTTTAATAAGCCTCGTCGTCGTGGTGGTGAACGATTTCTTTGCCGCGAATGTCTTTAATGGCTTTGGCAACGTCCGCCGCGCCATAAATAGCTGAGCCTGCAACCAGAACATTTGCGCCAGCCTCGCGCACGTCGACGGAAGTCTCTGCGTTAATGCCGCCGTCAACTTCAATGTCGCAATCGGTCTCCATCTCTTCAATCATGTGATAAAGCATGTGGATCTTGCCGAGCATCGACTCGATAAATTTCTGTCCGCCGTAGCCGGGATTGACCGTCATAATCAAAATCATGTCCGCATCTTCGACAAGCTCCTCTACGGCTGAAAGTGACGTGCCGGGATTGAGGGCGACTCCCGCCTTGCAACCGAGCTCGTGGATTTTTTGTATAACTCGGTGCGGGTGGCGTGTCGCCTCGACGTGAAAGGTTATGATGTCCGCGCCCGCCTTCGCGAAGCTCTCAAGTTGCGTTTCGGGGTGCTCAACCATTAGGTGTACGTCAAGTACTGCGTCGGTTTCTTTACGCAAGCATTTGACTACGCCCGCCCCAATCGTTATCTCCGGTACAAACGAGCCGTCCATTACGTCGACGTGAACATACTCCGCGCCCGCGTCAACTACTCGTTTAACCTCGTCAGCCAGGTGAGCAAAGTTCGCCGACAATATCGACGGCGCAATTATCGTTGCCATAACTTTTTACCTCCGTTGTTTTGTCAATGGCAGGTGTATTCGTTGACGACGGAATAAAACCTTCAATGCGCACAAGTTTTTCTTGACAAGGTGCGGCAAATGATTTAAGATAGCCGCGTTTTGGGGGCGTAGCTCAGCTGGGAGAGCGTTTGACTGGCAGTCAAGAGGTCAGGGGTTCGATCCCCCTCGTCTCCACCAAGAAAGAACATAATGATTTAAAAGATAGAAAAAATCCCCTTCCGATTGAAGGGGATTTCAGACTGTAGACAAAGCCCGTTTCGGAATAATCTGAGACGGGCTTTTTGCTTTGATTTCTGTCAATAAGAACGAGGGCAGAAGA
>ODAJ011623454.1_pt1 | contig 15601 bp, 17 predicted proteins | sample 1539241 | NCBI WGS metagenome assembly ODAJ01 (sample SAMN02144231, study PRJEB22623) | gut metagenome | biome: sheep rumen | host: Ovis aries | place: New Zealand
CCCCCCCCCCCAGCCGTTATATGTTCCAGGGGTTTGAAGGACGGCATAACGAGGTGCTGACCGCGCTTCAGAGATACGTCTAAAGTGAGGTGCGCCTGCTCGCCAATCCAAATCTGGATGGAGTCGATACTCGATTGTACCTGAACTTGAGCAAGTGTTTGTAAAACACTGGTTATTAGAATTATATATATAATGCCTAATCTCTTCATCTCATAGCAAATAATTGTAGTAACGCCTTAACATAATCATCATTGGTGGCTATAGTAACATAGTCCACACCACTCCTGTTGAATGTCTCGGAAAGGGTGCTTTGTCGGTTTACCCAATAGTCGTAATGAGCCTTACGAAGTGCCTTGCTGGAGGTGTCGATAATCATCTCGTGACCGGTCTCCGCATCCTGAACTTTCATAAGTCCTACGTCGGGCAACTCCTTCGCACGGAGGTCGTAAATCTGTATTGCCACAACGTCGTGTTTGCGGTTACATATAGTCAACGGATGACGGAAATCCTCACGATTGTAGAAGTCGCTGAGGAGGAAAGCCGTACAACGGCGTTTCACAACACTCGTAAGGAACTCCACTGCCTTGCCGACGTTGGTACGACGACTCTCGGCGTGGAAATCGAGCATCTTGCGGATGATATAAAGGATGTGCTTCCTACCCTTCTTCGGCGGGATGTACTTCTCTATCTTGTCCGAGAAGAACACGACGCCAATCTTGTCATTATTCTGAATGGCACTAAAAGCAAGGGTGGCAGCAATCTCGGTCACCATCTCCTTCTTAGACATTTTCTGGGTACCGAACTCCAACGATCCAGAGACATCAATAAGCAGCATAACGGTAAGTTCGCGCTCTTCGTCGAAGACCTTTACATAAGGACGATGGAAGCGTGCCGTAACATTCCAGTCGATGTCGCGCACATCATCGCCGAACTGGTATTCACGTACCTCGCTGAACGCCATTCCGCGTCCTTTGAAAGCGCTGTGATACTGTCCTGCAAAGATATTCGAGCTAAGGCCACGCGCCTTAATCTCGATTTTACGTACTTTTTTAAGAATCTCTGAAGTCTCCATCAAGGCACCTCTACCTTATTTATTATCTTGCTTATTATTTCTTCGCTTGTAACGTTTGTTGCTTCTGCCTCGTAAGTAACACCGATACGATGACGAAGCACGTCGTATGCAACGGCCCTAATGTCCTCAGGCACAACGTATCCGCGACGCTTGATGAAAGCGTAGGCACGTGATGCCTTAGCAAGATTGATACTTGCACGAGGAGAACCACCGAAGGAAATGAGTTCCTTGAGTTCCTGAAGACCGTAACGCTCGGGATAACGTGTGGCGAAAACAATGTCGGCAATATACTGCTCTATCTTTTCGTCGATATACACCTGATTGACTATTCCGCGAGCATCGAGGATCTCCTGAGCTGTAGAAACAGGTTTCACTACAGGCATAGCACCCTGAATATTCTCGCGAATGATAGCTTTTTCCTCGTCTATCGTAGGATAGTCGATAACCACTTTCAGCATAAAACGGTCAACCTGAGCCTCGGGTAAAGGATAGGTTCCCTCCTGCTCTATCGGGTTCTGGGTGGCCATTACGAGGAATGGTGAAGGAAGGGCAAAGGTCTGATTGCCTATTGTCACCTGATGTTCCTGCATAGCCTCGAGCAAGGCACTCTGTACCTTTGCCGGAGCACGGTTAATTTCATCCGCCAGCACGAAGTGAGCGAAGACAGGACCCTTCTTCACGTTGAAGTTCTCGTCCTTCTGCGAATAAACCATAGTACCGATAACGTCGGCGGGGAGAAGGTCGGGAGTAAACTGCACACGACTATAGTCAGCCTCAATCAGCTGAGCTAGAGTCTTGATGGCCAATGTCTTTGCAAGACCAGGGACACCTTCCAGGAGGATGTGTCCATCACTAAGTAATGATATTAGCAAAGAATCAACCAGGTGTTTCTGACCAACGATAACCTGGTTCATTCCGTGCGTAAGATTTGTTACAAATGCACTCTGTTGTTCTATCCGCATGTTCAATTCACGGATATCAATAGCTTCTGCCATAATATATAATTTTTATGCGTTATAATTTCAAAGGCAAAAGTACTATATTCCGTGCATTTCTCGGGCTGCAGATGTCTAAATAATCATTAAAAAAGGTTTTTCTTCATTTAGTTTAAGAAAGTTTAGACTTTCGCTATCTTTTTTTCTTTTTCTTTACCTTTAGTTTTGGGATTTTCAGACTCATTCCTTCCTTCACTTCTGTCACTCCGTTGAGCACCTGAACGTATGCTTCCATTCCCTCGCCAAGATATGTGCGAGATATTCTCGACAGGGTTTGTCCTTTTTTCACGACAACGGTCTCGCTCGTTCCTTCTATAATATAAGCACCGGTATTAACAATATTATGTGCCTGAGCGAGGGCTGGCGACAGCGGTTTTGCGGGTTCCTTTACTACAGTAGCTTTAACAACAGTATCTTTCTTTGCAACTATGTCTTTCTTGGCAACTGTGTCTTTTTTGGCAACTGTATCTTTCTTGACAACTGTGTCTTTCTTGGCAACAGTATCAATTTTCGCTATAGTATCCGTAACGACAACCTTCTGGGGAGCCAGTGTTGCCATCTTCATGAAGAAACTTGATAATGCCCCACGATTGCCAGCATAATATCCTAAGAAGAACATTATCAATGCTGTCAGTATGAGTGATAATATCCACCAAGGGGTCCTCGAAGGAGCTTCCACAACATCTACACCACCAACCTTTTCCTCAACTTCTTCTTTCGATACTTCTTCCCTAACTTCTTCCACTACCTCTTCCTTAACTTCATCTTCCTTAACTTCATCTTCCTTAACTTCTTCTTTTACTTCTTCTTTTACTCCCTGAATTCCTTGAACTCCTTCTTCCTTAACTTCCTCTTCAAAATTCACTCCGTCATTTACCACAACGGTTTCAAACTGCGAGAAAGGTTTATTGACAAGCTCCTTCATAACGTTGTCAGGAATGAACGAAATCTTTGAACGTCCTTCAATAACAATACGTTCTCCGGTATTTACGTCAACACTCTCACGATCCTTGACGTCAACAATCTTAAACGTTCCGAATCCTTTTATCTTCACCAGACTCTCACCGCTTTGGAGTGTTTCGCTGATGATTTCGAAAAAGGACTTTACGAAATGTTCTGCATCCCTTTGTGGCACGCCTCTCTTCTCTGAGATATAGCGCGCAAGAACTTGAATAGACAATTTAGCCATTTTGCTGTCCTCCCTGATTTATCTTCTCCCTAACGGAAGCATTTGGTTTAAACGACAGAACGAGTTTTGGTGGAACGAGCATACGCTGACCAGTTGAAGGGTTCACGATAACTCTCTCCATACGTTTCTTTACCTCGAAGGTACCAAAACCAGTCACGTTGACAGGTTCGCCTTCCATAAACTTCTCATTCATAGAGTCAATCATATCATAGACCATACGCTGAGTATCCTCAAGAGTATAGCTTGTACGATTGGAAAGCTCGTGGATAAATTGTTTATTGTTCATATCTTTGTTGTTGCATAGAGGTCGAACTCGTCCGACTCTATAATTTTTACATCGTAGTATTTTCCTATCTCCAACGTCTCGTTGCAGGGTATAAGCACTTCGGGATCCACTTCAGGTGAAGAGAACTCCGAACGACAAATGAAATATTCGCCTTCTTGTCTGTCAACGACTACTGTCATCACTTTCCCTATCATCGTGGCGGTAATTTCTTCACTTATACGTTGTTGTACCCTCATCAGTTTCGAGAGTCGTTCCTGCTTTATGTCCTCAGGCACATCGTCCTTCAGCTTATCACCGCTCCAAGTACCTTCCTCAGCAGAGTAGGCAAAGGCACCCATTCGTTCGAAGCGTGCCCAACGGGTGAATTCCAGGAGTTCTTTGAAGTCGTCCTCGGTTTCTCCAGGGAAGCCAACCATCAGCGTTGTTCTAATGTTTATTCCCGGAACCTCGCGACGCAAGGTGTTTATCAACTCGTAGGTTTCGTCCTTTGTGATATGTCGTCGCATCGCCTTGAGTACGTTGTCGCTGATATGCTGAAGAGCGATGTCGAGATATTTGCACACGTTATCTTTCTCACGCATAACGGCAAGAAGGTCCATAGGGAAGTTCGTAGGATAAGCATAGTGCAGACGAATCCATCTTACACCTTCTATGTCTGATATCTTGCTGACAAGTTCCGCAATCTGCTGTTTTCCGTTTAAATCTACTCCGTAGTAGGTAAGTTCCTGAGCTATAATCTGGAATTCGCTAACACCAGCTTTCACCAGCGTGCGTATCTCGTCGAGAATTTCCTCTTGCGGACGACTCTTATGCTTTCCTGTTATTATGGGTATAGCGCAATATGCACAATGACGATTACATCCTTCGCTGATTTTTATATACGCATAGTGCGAAGGTGTGGTAAGCATTCTGTAATGTTTCTCGTCATCAACACCTTTCAGGTCCTGCAGCAGCTGACGGTAGTTAAACTTCCCATAATAGCCGTCAACTTCAGGAATTTCCTTTTTCAGTTCCTTCTGGTAGCGCTGTGACAGACAACCCATTACATACAGACGACGTATCTCGCCTCTCGACTTTTTCTCAGCCATCTTGAGAATCATCTGTATGCTTTCCTCCTTTGCATCGTTGATAAAACCGCAGCTGTTAACAACGACTATTTCTCCGCATGGATTATCGCTGTCGTGAACGCAGCTGTATCCATACTGACTCATAAGACCCATGAGATTCTCACTATCTACAAGGTTCTTTGAGCAACCCATCGTTATAACGTCTATCTGCTTCTCAATCATTCGAACAAAGAATCTACAAATTGTCGTTTGTTAAATAACTGAAGGTCTTTCATTCCTTCACCAAGACCGATATATTTCACGGGGACTTTCATCTGGTCGCTAATGCCTATCACCACACCGCCTTTTGCTGTTCCGTCGAGTTTAGTAATAGCAAGACTGGTGATATTAGTAACAGCGGCAAACTGCTTTGCCTGTTCAAAGGCATTCTGTCCTGTAGAGCCGTCAAGAACGAGCATCACCTCGTCGGGAGCCTCGGGGAGCACCTTCTTCATTACTTCCTTTATTTTCTTCAGCTCGTTCATCAATCCAACCTTGTTATGCAGTCGTCCTGCAGTATCAATGAGAACGACGTCGGCATCGTTTGCCTTTGCCGAACTGAGGGTGTCGAAAGCAACACTCGCCGGGTCGCTGCCCATCTGCTGTTTTATTACAGGCACTCCTACGCGTTCGCCCCAGATGCACAGCTGTTCTACGGCAGCAGCACGGAAGGTGTCGGCAGCACCGAGATAAACTTTCTTTCCTGCCTGTTTGAACTGCCAGGCAAGTTTTCCTATTGTCGTAGTCTTTCCTACTCCGTTGACACCAACGACAAGGATAACATAAGGACGATGGTCTGTTGGCAGATCCCAGTTCTCGTTATCTTCGTTGCCATTCTCTGCAAGAAGATTTGCTATCTCCTGGCGAAGTATCTCGTTGAGTTCCGACGTCGAAACATATTTGTCTTTTGCTACTCTTTCTTCAATACGTTCAATAATTTTCAGGGTGGTATCTACGCCCACATCACTCGTTACGAGAATTTCCTCAAGATTGTCAAGCACATCATCGTCAACCTTAGCTTTTCCTGCTACGGCACGAGCTAATTTCTCAAAAACACTCTGTTTTGTTTTCTCCAATCCCTTGTCGAGTGTTTCCTTCTTTTCTTTATTAAATAGTCCGAATAAACCCATACTTTTATATTTGATGGTGCAAATGTAAACAAAATATTTTAATTTACAAAAGAAAGCGGGTCACAACCTTTCAGTTGCGACCCGTAATTATGTAATTCGATAGGATATCTTAGTTCTTGAAGAATTCTTTTACTTCTTCATTAGGAACCATCTGCTCGTCGAAGATGTAAGCACCTGTCTTAGGGCTCTTTACCATCTTGATAACTTTTGTGTAAGCGCGACCATCCTTTGAGCCTTCATGGAGGGTAGCGACGGTTTTCTTTGCCATTCTTTAGTGTTCCTTATTTGATTTCCTTATGAAGAGTCATCTTCTTAAGGATTGGGTTATACTTCTTCAATTCCAGTCTCTCAGGAGTGTTCTTGCGGTTCTTTGTCGTAATATAACGACTTGTACCTGGCAGACCACTACTCTTCATCTCAGTACATTCAAGAATTACCTGTACTCTATTTCCTTTAGCTTTCTTTGATGCCATAGTACTTAGTCTCCTATCACTTTAATATCTTTCCAATCTACATAGCCTTTGCTCACAGCCTGCTTAAGTGCAGCATCAAGACCAACCTTGTTAATAAGACGAAGGCCGGCAGCACTTATCTTAAGCTGAATCCAGCATTGCTCTTCAACATAATAGAATTTCTTGCTGAAGAGGTTCACATCGAAGCTGCGCTTTGTGCGGTGCTTTGAGTGCGAAACATTGTTTCCTATTTGGGCTTTCTTACCCGTAATCTGACAAATCTTCGACATTGCTATCTACTTTTTTTGAGTTCTTTTTTTGATACTTATTCCAAACAGGGTGCAAAATTACAAACATTTTCCGAAATAACAAAATATTTCTTCAATAATCTTTAATTTTAAGTTTTTTTTCGAAGGGAACCCTACTTTTTGTCACCCTTAAGGAACTCCAGAAACATCTGGAGTGCTTTATAAGCTGCCGCCTGCTGATTTCTGTCGCGTCCGTTATCTTCTGACAATTTGAAAGTTATAACATTATCAGGGGTACCACAAGCGAGCCATATCGTACCGACGGGAGCTCCTGGTGCTCCTCCGCCAGGACCGGCAAAGCCTGTTGCAGCAATAGCATAGTCAGTATTCAGAGTCTTGCAGGCTCCGCGCACCATTTGTATTGCAGCTTCTTCGCAGACGGCACTCTTCTCGCGCATAAGCTCAGGGTCAACACCGAGCAGACGCTCTTTAACCTCGTCAACATACGAAACTATGCTGCCCTTAAAATACTGGCTACTTCCTGGAGCAGCGATTATAGACTCCGCGATAAGTCCTCCGGTACAGCTCTCAGCTGTACTAAGCGACTTTCCTGTTTCGTAGAGAAGCATCTGAATCTCTTTACTAAGTACTTTGTTTTCGAATTCCATATTTTAATTATTTAAATGTTACTTTTGAAAATGCTGGAGCATCAATACTGCAGAAGTCCTTATCCTGATATTTGTAATATCCTGTTATTCCAATCATTGCAGCGTTGTCAGTAGTATAGCTGAACTTTGGTATATAAATTGTCCAGCCGTATTTTTCGGCGTGTTCGTGAAAAGCGTTGCGCAGTCCGTTGTTAGCACTTACTCCTCCTGCCACAGCAACATGTTTTATTCCTGTATCCTTGACAGCCTTACGCAGTTTCTTCATCAGGATATCAACTATAGTATATTCCAACGATGCGGCAAGGTCTTCTTTATGGTGCTCCACGAAATCAGGATCTCCCTCTACCCACTCGCGCAGGTTATAGAGGAACGAAGTCTTCAGTCCGCTGAAACTGTAGTTATAGCCTGGTATTTGCGGCTCTGCAAACTTAAAGGCATGAGGATTACCTTGACGTGCCAGACGGTCTATTATTGGACCTCCAGGATAACCCAGTCCCATAACTTTGGAACATTTGTCTATTGCCTCGCCGGCAGCGTCGTCTATCGTCTGTCCTATCACCTGCATGTCGTTGTACGCATTAACCTTCACTATCTGTGAGTTTCCTCCGCTTACGAGCAAGCAAAGGAACGGGAAAGGTGGAGCTTTATGTTCCACTCCCTCCTCTTCTACAAAATGTGCCAGGATGTGTCCTTGCAGATGGTTTACATCGATGAGCGGTATTCCTAATGAACGTGCGAAACCTTTTGCGAAACTTACGCCTACGAGCAGAGAGCCCATAAGTCCCGGACCGCGTGTAAAGGCTACCGCAGAAAGCTGTTCCTTTGTTATTCCGGCCTTCTTCAGCGCCTGATCAACTACAGGTACCACGTTCTGCTGGTGTGCTCTCGATGCCAGTTCTGGTACCACACCACCATATTCCTCGTGGACCTTTTGTGATGCCGTTACGTTTGACAGTAGCATATTATTTTTCAACACTGCCGCACTTGTATCGTCACACGAGCTCTCTATACCTAATATATATATATTGTCCATCAGTATGATAAAATTTCTACTCCGTTTTCTGTCATCAGGAAGGTATGTTCCCATTGGGCGCTGGGTTTCTCGTCCTCGCTAATCACTTCCCATCCGTATGGGTCGTCAGCATCAATGAAGACTCTCCATGTACCCATATTTATCATCGGCTCTATGGTGAACACCATTCCTGGCACGAGTAACATTCCTGTTCCTTTCTTACCATAATGTTCCACATCGGGAGCTTCGTGGAATTCCAATCCCACTCCGTGTCCACAGAGGTCGCGAACCACTCCATAGTGATACTTCTTCGCATGTTTTTCTATTGCGTTGCCTATATCGCCTACAAAGCCGTAGGGTTTTGCGGCCTCAGCACCAATCTCCAGGCACTCCTTGGCTACCCTGACGAGTTGTTCTTTCTCCGGTGAAGTATTACCTATAATAAACATACGCGAGGCGTCAGCATAATATCCGTCAACTATCGTCGTGAAATCAACATTTATTATGTCGCCCTCACGGAGCACATCTTCTTCCTTCGGTATTCCGTGACACACTACTTCGTTGATACTTGTGCACACGCTCTTGGGGAAGCCTTCGTAGTTAAGACATGCTGGTGTGGCATTGTGTGCCTTGCAGTAGTCCATACATATTTCGTCAATCTCCAGAGTACTCATGCCGGCGTGAATATTCTTCGCAACTTCGTCGAGGACACCAGTGTTCACCACTCCTGCCCTACGTATTCCTTCTATCTGTTCTGGTGTTTTTATCAGCTCTCTATGCGGCACCAATTTCCCCTTACTCTCCCACCACATTATCTTTTTATCCATCTCTGTGATAGGCTGTCCTGGTATCAAATGCCAATTTTTCTTCTTCATATATCTTTATTTCTTATCCCAAAGATTAAGTTTCTTACTTCTTGCCTCCTCGATACTCATCAACTTCTCCTGTTTTTCGTAGAAATCTTTACGAAGAGTGTCGTACTCCTCGCTCAACTTTGCCTCGAATACTGGTTCTTCGTCTTTATCCAACAGTTTATGGGCCATAAGGGCATTCTGCGACGCATCCTTCAGCCACACTACTGGTCCTGAATATACTGGTGCTATCTTCAGCGCCACATGGAGCCTACTCGTCGTAGCGCCACCAATCATTATAGGAATGTTAAGTCCTGCACGGGTAAGTTCGTTAGCCACATTCACCATTTCTTCGAGCGAAGGAGTTATCAGTCCGCTAAGACCAATAATGTCAACCTTCTCTTCCTTAGCTTTGCGCACTATCTGTTCTGCCGGCACCATAACACCCATATCAATAACTTCATAGTTGTTGCATGCCATAACGACAGCTACGATATTCTTTCCTATGTCGTGGACGTCGCCCTTCACTGTTGCCAACAGCACCTTACCCGCCTTTTGGGCATTTGCTGACACCTCTGCCAATTCGGTATTCTCTGTCAGGTATGCTACCGCTTGTTTCATTGTCCTTGCCGACTTTACTACCTGCGGCAGGAACATTTTTCCTTCTCCGAACAGTTCACCAACGATGTTCATTCCCTTCATCAGCGGACCTTCTATTATATCTACTGCCTTAGGGTATTTCTCAACGGCTTCTTTAAGGTCGGTCTCCAGATTATCTGATATGCCTTTAATAAGTGCGTTCGTCAGCCTGTCCTCAACAGACCGGTTCTTTATATCAGGCTCCAGTCCTTCTCTGCTATTTGAGGAGTTTGCCGGGAGACTGTTGGAAAGAGACTCCTTTCTCCGCTCCTCTCTCTTCTTGATTTCTTCGCTAAGTGCCACCAGTGCTTCCGTAGCATTCTTATTCTTATTGAGAATTACGTCCTCAAATATCGTCAACTGCTCCTGTGGTATGTCCGTATAGAGCACCTTCGACGCCGGATTAACTATTCCGAAATCCATTCCTTTCTGTATGGTATGGAAAAGGAATACTGCGTGCAACGCCTCGCGGATGTAGTTATTTCCTCGGAACGAGAAGCTGAGATTGCTTATTCCTCCGCTGACATGTGCTCCTTTGAGATTCTTACGAATCCACTCCGTAGCACGTATAAAGTCAAGAGCATAGCTGTCGTGCTCTTCTATGCCTGTAGCTATAGCGAGTACATTAGGGTCGAAGATGATGTCCAGCGGGTTCATCCCCACCTTTTCGGTGAGTATCTTGTATGCCCTTTCGGCAATAGCTATTCTGCGTTCGAATGTCGTTGCCTGTCCTTCTTCGTCGAAACACATCACTACGACGGCAGCGCCGAACCTCATTGCATCCTTAGCATGACTCACGAAGACCTCTTCGCCTTCCTTTAGTGATATGGAGTTCACGATAGGCTTCCCCTGAACACATTTCAGTCCTTCCATGATGACATTCCAGTCGGAAGAGTCTATCATTATAGGCACTTTCGAGATGTCCGGCTCGGCAGCTATAAGATTAAGGAATGTGCGCATCTCCTTACGTGCATCCAGCAACGCGTCATCCATATTGACATCTATCACCAGCGCTCCGTCCTCAACCTGCTTTCGGGCTATCGTCATAGCCTCATCGTATTTCTTTTCCTGAATAAGTCGGAGGAACTTTCTTGAGCCTGCAACGTTGCAACGCTCTCCTACGTTAACGAATCGCACCTCGTCGGTAACGTCAAGAACTTCGAATCCAGACAGCTTAAGCGTCTCTGTGCGGGGCATCACCACGTGTGGTGTCTTTCCTTCCGCCATCTGTGCGTAGCTTGCTATGAACTCCTCGTCCGTACCACAGCATCCACCGATGATATTCACCAATCCTTCATCGATAAATTCTTTTATCTGTGGCGACATCGACTCTACCGTTTCGTCGTACAGTCCCATAGAGTTCGGCAGTCCTGCATTCGGATAAGCACTAATATAATAAGGTGCTTTCCTTGAAAGGTCTTTCAGGTATGGTTTCATCTGTGCGGCACCAAACGAGCAGTTCAGTCCCACAGAGAATATCGGATAGCTTGAAACACTTGCTAGAAAGGCGTCGAGGGTCTGTCCGCTGAGTGTTCTTCCTGCAAGGTCGCTTATCGTTACGCTAAGCATTATCGGCAGTTGTCTGCCCTTTCTGTTCATCTCACTAAGTGCTGCATCGATGGCAGCCTTAGCATTCAGCGTGTCGAATATCGTCTCAATGAGTATTGTATCTACACCGCCTTCTATCAATGCTCCTATCTGTTCGCAGTAGGCATCGAAGAGTTCGTCGTAGGTAATATCTCTTTCTGCAGGATTGCTGACGTCGGAACTCATGGAGCATGTCTTGTTCGTAGGACCTACCGAGCCTGCCACGAAACGGGGTTTCTCCTCCGTAGAAAAAGCGTCGGCAGCCTTACGTGCCAGCTGTGCTCCTGCAAGTGCCATCTCGCGACATTTGTCTTGCATGTTATAGTCTTCCTGCGAGATGCGCTGACTACTGAACGTGTTTGTAGTAATGATGTCGGCTCCTGCCTCTAAGTATTTCTTGTGAATATCGAGAACAACATCGGGACGTGTGAGGTTAAATGCGTCGTTATTGCCTTTAAGCCCATACTTCTGAATCATCGTGCCCATCGCTCCGTCGAGCACAAGGATCTTCTCCTTTATTAAGTTCTCTATACCTTTCATTATCTGTTGTTAGAAGTTCTTTCTTGCTCTATCCATCTCCCTGCGGTCTTCTTTTTCCTTCAGGGTCTGTCGTTTGTCAAACTCTTTCTTTCCTCGTGCCAACGATATGTCCAGCTTTGCTCTTCCGTTGGTGTCGATAAAGAGTAATGTTGGCACTATTGTAAATCCCACTGCCTTCGTTGCCTCTTGCAGTTTTCTCAACTCACGACGATTAAGCAGCAGTTTCCTGTCGCGCTTTGCCGAGTGGTTGTTGAACGAGCCGTAGAAGTAAGGCGAGATATTCATTCCTTTCACCCACAGCTCTCCGTTGGCAAAGTAGCAATAAGTATCTACAAGCGACGCCTTGCCCTGTCGGATACTCTTTATCTCGGTACCCGTAAGCACGATGCCTGCCGTGTAGTCGTCAACGAAAAGGTACTCGAACGATGCCTTCTTGTTGCGTATCTGTATAGGACTTTTCTTCCTTATTTCCTGTTGTTCTTTGTTCATTTTTCTACTGTTGCAAATGCTTCTATATGCTCATCGATATACTCAGCTATTCTGGCTGTCCACATCTCCTCGTTCTCCACGAACTCATCGTCGAGGTCGTCAAAATCAGGGAAACGTTCAAAGAGCGACATAAACTCGTCGTCGCTACAGTCGGCCTCTAACGCTTCGTGGTGTTTGTTATACAGTGTTGCTGCGCTGTAAACAAGTTTCGATAGGTCTGTCAAACCCCACATCTTCAATGCTTTTGCGAAGGGGTTCTTAAAGAGGAACGGACCGTATCCGTTATGTATCAGCTGTACGAAACCACCGTCCATAACTTCGTCGCGCATCTGTACATATGCCAATAGCGTTATCTGGTCAGCATTGAGCAACTGCATCGTCTCGCCTGTCAACTCACCACCGATAGCTTCGTTAATTTTGTCAACGAACGCGCCAACGAAAGCATCCATGCCCTCATTGGCAGCCTTTATAATATCCTTTTCCTTGAGTTTAACAGTAATCATAATTTTTACCTCTTACTTCTAACCTTCTACATCTTAAAACGGCACTCCTTCCACCGGTGGCGGTGGCAACGGATCATCCTGCGATGCCTTCGACATTCTTATCTCTCCACCATTATCCATTGCCCCGATATATGAGTCCTGCGGATTCTGGAATCGTGTAAACTCTCCTCGGAAGTTAAGCAACACGTCACCCGTAGCACCTTTACGATGCTTGGCGATGATTATCTGTGCCATTCCGCGCAGGTCGTTACCGTGTTCGTCCTGAAAAATACGATAGTATTCTGGTCTGTGAACAAAAAGTACCATATCGGCATCCTGCTCTATGGCTCCTGATTCACGCAGGTCAGACAGTTGCGGACGTTTTCCCTCCTGACCATCGTCACGTTTCTCCACAGAACGGTTAAGTTGCGACAGCGCCAGTATTGGGATGTTAAGTTCCTTAGCAAGTCCTTTCAGCGAACGACTTATTGTAGATACCTCTTCCTGACGACTTCCGAAGCGCGAGCCGTTGGCATTCATCAACTGTAGATAGTCTATAATTATCAGTCGCACCTTGTTCTCACGAACCAACCTACGAGCCTTTGTACGCAACTCAAAGATTCCCATTCCCGGGGTGTCGTCAACGTAAATCGGCGCTCCCTGGAGCAGTCGGAGATTTCTGTCCAATCGCTTCCACTCTTCCTTATCAAGCTGTCCGTTAAGAATCTTCTTTCCCGAAATCTCACAGACGTTAGAAATAAGACGGTTCACCAGCTGGACGTTGCTCATTTCAAGCGAGAAGAACGCTACCGGAATATGTTCATCGACAGCGATATTCTTGGCAAGCGACAGCGCGAAGGCTGTCTTTCCCATCGCGGGACGTCCTGCAATGATGACGAGGTCGGAATTCTGCCATCCTGACGTCTTGTCATCAAGGTCGGTATAACCAGTAGGAATACCGGTCAGTCCACTGGTGTTCGATGCTGCCTTCTGCAGTATCTCCACTGCCTCGCTGACAACGGGGTCTATCTGTGTATAGTCCTGACGCATATTCTTCTGCGACAGTTCAAAGAGTTCGCCCTCTGCCGACTGCATTACCTCGTTGACGTCGGAAGTTTCGTCGAAGGCTCTCGTCTCCAAACGACTGGCGTAGGATATCAGCTGACGCGCCATAAACTTCTGTGCCAGAATATTCGCATGATACTCTATGTGGGCACTCGAAGCCACGTGCGACGACAGCTCAAGGATATATGCAGGACCGCCTATCTCTTCCAACGCTCCGTCGCGACGCACCTGTTCCGTAACCGTCATAATATCCACAGGCTGCTGATTCATGCTCAGTGTCTGTATAGCCTGATAAATCTTCTGGTTACGCGGTTCGTAGAATGTCTCTGGTTTCAGCACCTCGCTGACCATCGAGAATGCTTCGGTATCAATCATCAATGCACCAAGAACGGCTCTTTCTATATCGAGCGCCTGGGGCTGAAGATGGCCGTATGTGGAATCTATAGGAACAGTATTTTTTCTTCTCTCTGCCATAATTATTTCTTTTGCGGGTACAAAATTACAAATATATTTGTATCTTTGCAACGATTTTCTAAACTTTAAGTTTTAAAAATACCAAATGAGAATATTTCCTTGCGCTAAGATAAACCTCGGACTCAACATCGTCAGCCAGCGTCCTGACGGCTATCATAACCTCGAGACGGTGTTCTATCCTGTCTTAATCAAAGACGATTTGTACATCTCTTATGGAAAGGACAAAGGCTGCACCCTTGAAGTCAAGGGCGAGGACATCGACTGCGACCCCGAGAAGAACCTCGTCGTTAAGGCTTATAACCTGCTAAACAACGACTTCGATCTGCCTCCGCTTCACTTCACCCTTACCAAGAAAATCCCCATGCAGGCAGGTATGGGCGGCGGCTCTTCCGATGGCGCTTACGCTATACGTCTCATTAACGAATACTGCTACTTAGATCTTTCCACGGAGCAGATGGAGCACTATGCCGCTCAACTTGGTGCCGACTGCGTCTTCTTCATAAAATCTACCCCAGCCTATGCAGAAGGTATTGGCGACAAACTCACCGACATCCACCTCGACCTCAGCGACTATAAACTCGTTGTTATAAAACCTACAATATCCATAAGTACGCGCGAGGCCTTCGCACACATAACACCTCAACAACCACAGAAAAACTGTCGTGACATCGTTCTTAACCAGCCCATAGAAACGTGGCGTCAAGACCTGAAGAACGACTTCGAGGACAGCATTTTTCCACAATACCCCAAGCTGGCAGAAATAAAACAGAAGTTCTACGATTTTGGTGCCATCTATGCGGCAATGAGTGGCAGCGGCAGCACCATATTCGGATTCTTTAAAGAGTACCCCACCCCATACTCCCTGAAAGATTATGGCGACGTATATTATCTGTTTAAAACATGAGAAAGCTACTTTTCACAATACTTTTCTTCTCATCGCTGACACTCTGTGCTCAGAAGGAGTTCTCTGCCGATACCATTCCCGACAATATATGGACATCGATGCAGGGAAAAACCTATATTCCCAATGACAACATCCGGCGCTCCGATCTGCGATACATACGAGTGCTCCATTGGGACTACGACGGAAAAAGTCATTTGGGAGAGCTAATTTGTAATAAGAAAATAGCAGAAAAACTTGTCGTCATCTTCAAGGAACTATACGCGGCCCGCTATCCTATTCAACATATCGAGTTACCCGAGAAGTATAATGCCGACGACGAGAAGCAGATGCGTGCAAATAACACTTCGTGTTTCTGCTATCGACAGATTGCCGGCTCCAAGCGTCTATCCTATCACGCCCGCGGACTAGCCAT
>ODAJ012163424.1_pt1 | contig 15588 bp, 8 predicted proteins | sample 1539241 | NCBI WGS metagenome assembly ODAJ01 (sample SAMN02144231, study PRJEB22623) | gut metagenome | biome: sheep rumen | host: Ovis aries | place: New Zealand
TACCTCATCGCGTCGGTCTTCGCGCCGATGGCGGCGGTGCTTCTCGTCGGGGGCTTCGCCGCGCTGCGCCGCGGCGCGGACGCCGTCGGGCGCGGCGCGGCGGCGTGGAACTTCGCGGCGTGGGCGGCGGGCTTCGCCGTCTACCATGCGTGCCTCGGCGCCGACTCGCCGCTCGCGGCGGCGCTTCCGGCGGCGGCGAAGGCGCTGGGCTCCTGGTCCTCGCCCGCGGGCGCGACGATCCCGTCGATGGCGGCGGCGGCGCTGCTCGCGCTGCCGGCCGCCGCGCGGGCGCGCCGGTAGAAGGACTACTTGAGCTTCTGGATCCAGGGCGGGAGGGCGAACTTGCCGCCGGGCGCGGCGCCGTCGCCCGCGGCGGAGCCGCCGGCGGAGGCGTCGTCGGAGGCGCTCTCGAAGAGGGAGCCGGCGCCGTGCTCGAGCTCGTCGATGCGGCGCTGGAGGGCGGTCTGGACGACCTGCCACTGCTCGCGCGCCTCGGAGAGCTCCTTGGCCCGCTCGATCACCTCCTGCTCGCGGCGGCGCAGCTGGCTCGTGAGCGAGTCGTAGTCGGCGGTGCGCTTCTCGACGCGCAGGAGCTGCTCGCGGACCGAGCTCTCGCGCTGCTGCAGCGCGCGGATGCGCCCCTCGAGCGCCTTCTCGGTCTCGTTGGCGCGTCCGATGTCGGCGCGGTGCTGCTCGCGCTCGGAGTCGAGCTGCTGCCGCAGCTGGGCGATGGTCTTCTCGTTGCGCTCGGCCGCGAGCTCGCTGCGCGACTTCTCGCCCGGGTCGCGGCTCAGCGCGCGCTCGAGCGCGCCGATGCGCTCGCGGAGCGCGTCCTGGCGCGCGCCGGAGGCGGCGCGGGCGGCCTCGGCGCGGCGTTTCTCCTCCGCCAGCTCGTCGCGCATCGCGGCGAGCGCCTCGTCGGCGAACTGGCGCGCGACGGCAATGTCGCCCTCGAGCGGGCGCTTCGCCACGGCGAGGCCCGCCTCCGCGGCGGCGAGCTTCTCGGCCAGCTCGCCGCGCTCGCGCGTGAGGTCGGTGACGCGCGCCTGGAGCGCGTCGAGGCGGTGGAGCGTCTCCTCCAGGTCGACCGCCGGGCCGATGCCGACGGACGGGTCGTCCGGCAGCGCCTTGAGGCGCGCCTCGAGCGCCTCGATGCGGGCCTTGGCCTCGACGTCGCGTGTGTTGGAGAAGGCGAGCAGCTCCGCGTTCTCGTCGCGCAGCGCCTCGAGGTCGGCGGCGGCCTTCGCGGCCTCCTCGCCCTTCGCGGCGGCCTCGGCGGCGGCGCGGGCGGCGTCCTCGCGCGCGGACTCGATCCGCGCGGCGGCCTCCTCGGCGGCGCGCTCGCGGTCGGAATCGGCCGCGGCGACGCGCTCGGCGGCCTCGGCGCGGACGGCCTCGAGCTCGGCGGCGCTCTTCTCCGCGGCCTCGGCGACGGCGCGCGCGGCCTCGTCGGCCGCGGCCTTCCTCGCCTCCTCGATCTGCCTCGCGGCGCGCTCCTCGGCGGCGGTGGCGGCGGCGCCGGCGTCCGCCTTCGCGGCGGCGACGGCCCTCTCCGCCTCCTCCTTCGCGGCGGCGACGGCCTTCTCCGCCCCGTCCTTCGCGGCGGCGGCGGCGGCCTCGGCGGCGGCGCGCGCGGAATCGGCGTTCGCGGCGGCGGCGCGGGCGGCCGCGGCGTCGTCCTTCGCGGCGCGGAGCGCCTCGCGGAGGGAGTCGGCCTCGGCGGACGAGGCGGCCTGCGCGGCGGCGCCCTCGCGGGCGGCGGCGGCGGCCTTCTCCGCCTCGGCCTTCGCGGCCTCGGCGCGGGCCGCGGCGTCGCGGAGGGCGGCGGCGGCCTTGCGCTCGGCCTCGAGCTCCTCGCCGAGGCGGTCGGCCTCGGCGCGGGCGCCCTCGATCTCGCGGTCCTTCTCGGCGAGCGCGTCGCGCGCCTGCGTGCGGACCTGCTCGAGGCGCGCCTCGTAGGCCCGGGCGGCGTCGGCGCCCGCGGCGGGCGCGGCGGCGGAGTCCGCGGACTCGAGCAGCTCGCGCGCGGAGCGGACGACGGACTCGGGCGGGACCTTGCCGACCTTGCGGAGCGCCTCGACCGCGTCGCGGTGGTAGGGCCCGAGGACGCGGCCGTCGGGACGGACGATCACCGTGTCCATCGCGAGGAACGGAAGCCCGCGCGCGTCGCCCCACGACGAGTTGTCGGGCGAGACCTTGTCCTCGGGGTAGACGCGGCCCTCGCGCGCCCAGCCGAGCAGGACCTCGGGGGACACGGGGCCGTAGACCTTCTCGGTTCCGGCGGCGCGGAACCACCACTGGGACGAGGGGGCGGAGACGTCTGGCATGGATTACTTCCTCTTGAAGAGGTTCAGGAACTTGGAGCCGGTCCCGCGGCCGGAGGCCTGGGCGGCGCCGGCGCGGCGGAGCTCGTCCTTGAGCTGGTCCTCGAGCGCGGCCATTCCGGAGAGCGGCTTGCGCGCCTCTTCGGCGCGGGCGCCGGCGGTCGGGTCGACGATCGGGCGCGGGCGTGAGCGGCGGAATCCGGGCGGCGGCGCGTCGATCGCCTCGGCCTCGACGAAGGGGGCGTCCGAGGCGTCGCGCCCGCCGGGTCCGGGCGGCGGCGGCGCGGAGGAGTCGGCCGCGGGGGCCGCGGGGGCGGGCGCCGGCTTCGGCGCGGCGGATGCGGCCGCGGCGGGGGCGGCGGGCTCTGCAGGCGGGGCGAAGCGCCTCGAGACCTCGGCGAGCAGGTCGGTGAGGCGGGCGCGGAGCCAGTCGGCGTCCGCGTGCGCGGCGGCGGCTTCGGCCTCGACGGCGGCGAAACGCGAGGCGTTCGCGGCGTCGGACTTCTTCGCGGCCTCGATCGCGGCGGCGCGCAGGTCGGCGACGACGCGGGCGTGCGCCTCCTCGGCGTCCTTGGCGGACTTCTCCGCGCCGGAGCGGACGGCGGCGAGCTCGCGCTCGTGCGCCTTCGCGGCGCGCTCGGCGTCGGCCTTGAGCGAGGCGATCTCCTTGTCGCGCGCGGCGGCGGCGTCCCGCGCGGCGCGCTCCGCGTCGGCGCGGGCGGCGGCGATCTTCTTCTCGGCCTCCTTCGCGGCCTTCTCGGCGTCGGCCTTGAGCGCGGCGACCTCCTTGTCGCGCGCGGCGGCGGCGTCCTTCGCGGCCTTCTCCGCCTGCGACTTGAGCGAGGCGACCTCGCGCGCGTGCGCCTCGGCGGCGGCGGCGGCGGCCTTTTCGGCGGCGGCCTTCGCGGAGGAGAGCTCGCGGGCGTGCTCGGCCTTCGCCGCCGCGATCGCCTTGTCGCGCTCGGCGCCGGCGTTGGCGGCCTTGACCGCCTCGGCGCGGGCCTCCGCGAGCGCGGTGCGCGTCTCGGAAAGCTCCTTCTCGGCGGCGGCGGCGCGGCCCTGCGCGGCGCGGAGGGCGGACTCGCTCGCGGCGGCGTTCTTCTCGGCGTCGACGAGCTTCGCCTCGGCCTCGAGGCCGCGGCGCTCGCCCTTGGCGGCCTTCTCGGCCTCGGCGCGGAGCGAATCGATTTCGCCGCGGAGCTTGAGCTCGGCGGCCTTGAAGCCGGAGATTTCCGCCGCGAGGCGCTGGCGCTCGGCGTCGAACTCGAGGTCCTTCGCCTTGAGCGCGGCCTCGGCCTTCGAGCGGGCGGCCTCGCTGTCGCGCAGCGCCTTGCGCGCCTCGACGACGCGCTCGACGAGCGCCGCGCCGGTCTTGCCGATCGAACCCGGCTGCCCGGCGGCTTCGCCGACCGTGCCGCTGCGGACGAAGAACACGGCCTCCTTCGGCACGCCCGCCATCACCGCGGGGCGGTCGAGGTACTCGCGCGCGAACGGCCCGAGGATCTCGATCGACCCGTCCGTGCGCATCACGAGGCAGTCGAACCCGAGGTCCGTCTCCGCCGCGGCGGGGCGCCACGCGTTCTTGTCGGTCGAGACGGCCGTCTCGGCCTGCACCTTGCCGTCGACGACGCGCCGGTGCATCTCGTCGGTGCCGAACGGTCCGGAGACCTTCCCGTCGGAGGATTTGGAATACCACGTGCGTTTGTCTTTTTCGCTCATTGTCTTTCGGTCGGTCGTCGGCCGCTTCGGTTCCAGAGGGCGGGTTCCACGCGCCGGAGGGGTCCCGGCTGGCTCGTGCGCCCGTTCGCCCGCCAAGTCTACCACATGTCCCGCGCAAAGTCACCCCTTCTTTGATTGTTGCAGTGGCGGAAGAACCGAAATAGACCGGACCGCGAATAGGCGAGCTTTGAAGCGCTTCGGCTGAAAGGATGCGATTGGGTCCTTGACGAACTATCATGGAATTATGTTACCCACCGGGAGTAGTAGCGGTAGCCGTAGTAGTAGAGGTCGGTTTCGGTGTCGTAGTACTTCGTGGAGAAGCGGTGCGGGAAGACGGACGCCATCGAGCCGGACTCGTCGATGGCGTTCCCGAAGGCGTCGTAGGCGAACTCGGCGACGAGGTCGCCGTCCTCGTTCCAGTACCCGATGACGTTGCCGTTGTTGTCGTAGCCGGGGAAGTAGTAGTCGCCGTCGATGCTGACGGCGACAAGGCCGCCGACGCCGCCCGCGCCCGCCCGCAGGCTCGGCTGCGCCATCGCCTGTATGGCGCTTCGCTCTGGAAGATGTTCTGTCTTGGACGAAAACGGTTCGACCGAAGAAGATTGATTGTTTGTCCGACGAAGAGTCATTGAATCTTGATGCCCTCCGTGCTTCCATTCGCCGTTGACTCTTCTGGTTCATTTTGCAGATAATCGATAATAATCGTTTTGTTGTGATTGTGAATTCTGGCGGGGGTTGCTCTCACAATTTTCCATACAAAACGGTCTATCTCTTCTCTGCTTGCGTCTTTAAATAGGACTCGCAATTGATAAAAAACCAATGTCCGATCAAGGTCAGTGATCCCTTTTTGTTCCAAGGCCGTATGAACCGTCCAATACCGATTAAAATACCAACCGCCCTTTGTATCCACCTGTATCATGGATGAATGAATCTTGTTTCCGAAAAAAAAGCGTTTGTCCAAATATAGACGCACGTTGGATGTGTTGTTCGTTCTTGGGGGGACAAATGACCACCTCAACTCCGTGTCAATGGCAAGTTTTTCCGTATCAAAGTACCGCCATTCTGCTATTGAATAATTGAATACAGCTAGCGCGAGTCCCAAGCCAACTCCGCAGCCAATTATATGTTTCCTGTTCATTTCGAAAATGCTAAATGGCATCTGGCTTCTCACTTTGAATGATTGTTCCGGTTGTTTTCCCACATCTCAGAAATACAATTACGGATTGATTTTGATGACAATCCCTTCATCGCGAGTAATTCATAGAACTGGGCGGTTTCTAATGCTTTTTTTCCGGGCAATGAGAATTGATTTAAGTTCCAAGTATTGTCATCGGTTGTACTCAAGTAATAATGTGAGAGTTCGTGAACAAGAGTATAAGTAATCTCTTCCTTGTCCGCCCGAGAAATGAAATCTGGACAGAAATGGATGTCGTCGTCAAACGGTCGCCAAAACCAACTGGTTCTGACATAAGCATCCGCGCCAGGATTCCAACTGCAGTCACATTCACATTCAATTCCGTAGTGCGAGGATTCAATTGATTTCCGTATTGTCTCCAATTTTATCCGAAGACCTCGATAAAAAGTGTTAATCTCTATGTACTTTTTCCCGTAGTCGTCTCCGGTTCTCATGGTCAATACCGGACTATCGGAAGAATCGACGCCGACATCATTCAAGTGGGATATCCACAAAGCCAAGCGTCTTTTCGCTTCTGATTCGGCTTGACGGACCAAGCTTTTAAAATCATCTTTGCAATTCGAATGTGAGAACAACCCCAGAGGATCGATTTCAAATATAGTCGAATTGCCCATCGATAAGTATAGGTTATCAAAGTTGTATTCCTCAATCGGATCCCGGCTGATCCAGCGGCCAAGGGAGGGCGAGTAATAGCGGTAGCCGTAGTAATAGAGGTCGGTTTCGGAGTCGTAGTACTTCGTCGAGAAGCGGTGCGGGAAGACGGATGCCATCGTGCCGGTCGCGCTGATCGTGTTGCCGAAGGCGTCGTAGGCGTATTCGGCGACGAGGTCGCCGTCCTCGTCCCAGTAGCCGATCACGTTGCCGTTGTTGTCGTAGCCGGGAAAGTAGAAGTCGCCGTCGACGGAGACCGCCACGAGCCCGCCGACGCCGCCGGCATCTGTTTGTAGGCTCGGCCGCGCCTTCGCCTGTATGGCACTTCGCGCAGAATGGCGGACGGGCGGAGATAGGAGCGCTTCCGCGGTCAAGCTGCGATTGATACTCGGCCGGGACATCATGGAACCTCCTTATGCTCGGCCTTTTCCACCGGGGTAAATATCTCTGTGAACCGATAAAAATGTGAGAGCATTTCGCCTGTGTTCTTGCATGACAGGATATGGTCTGCGGTCGCGACGGAAAATTGGAGCCGAACAGATTCAACGGAGACACATTCCTCTGGGACTGGAATGGAAAAGGTCCTCGAAATGCCAGAAGAGTCGTCGGTCATCCGAGAAAGACCAATCAAGACGGGAAAAGAGCTCTCAACGGGTTTGAGGGATTCAATCCACTCGAAGGGTTCGGGTTCGGCTCCTCTCATCTCGCCACCGATGTAAACGAGTGGAAAGTCAACGCCCGTGGCCTCGTCTCCAAATAGGACGAACAAATCGTTTGATGAACAATTCCTGAATGAAAGGACGATTGTATTCCCATCAATTCGCCATGTTCCGGATACGGGGCATGAATCGGGAACCGATTGTGCGATATTTTCGGCGACAGGTATCGACGCAAATACAACGGATACAGATCCTTTTCTAATGTTCTCCAAGTCAAAAAAGCCCATTGATGAAGACGTAGTGTTTCGCTTGTCGGAAAAGACGTTTTTATCAAGAGGAATGAAATATGTTTGGTCTTCCGGAGAATCGGCGGGGAAACGAGGCTGGCTAGATTTTTGAAACACCATCCGTCGAAAATTATTCTGGGACTGGCGAATCTCGCACAGGTATGCTTTTCGGGAATGGTTGACGATAAACACGCGGGCGCCGCCATCGTCATTTACCGAGAAATTGACAACCGGAGGTGATGAAAGATGCGGCCCAGAGACGCACCCGCAGGAAACAAGCAGACTTGATCCAAGCCAGAAAACCCAGCGATGGTTAGCGCTCATATGCTTCGTGTCCTCCCAAGGTCACAGGATCCCGCCGTCCTCGTCCCAGTAGCCGATCACGTTGCCGTTGTTGTCGTAGGTTCGCAGGCTCGGCTTCGCCTTCGCCTGTATGTCGCTCCGCGCGGAATGCCGGACTGAAGGAAGAGGATGCGTTTTACCGGCGAATGCAGGATTGTTGTCGGTGAAAACTGTCATGGAATCATGTTATTCTTTGAAACCGCACGAAAGCTTATCGACTTGTTTCATTTCTACGACACGGATGGTTCTCAAAACCGAACAGATGCTGTTCGCATCCCGCGGCGGGATGATTTCCAAACATGGAACCCAAACTTGCGCCTCACAGGATGTCAATCGACAAGAAGACACATCGTAATGCAATGGAGATTCCCATTCGGCAAAACTGGGTTCTACATCATTTCTTGATCGAGCCGGGAGTGCCGAATAAAAAGTGGGGCCAACGTCATCAATGATTCCGTTCGGACCACAAGGCGTTTCAACCGTCATTCTATCCCCGTCTTCGGTTGTTCCAGACAGGGAAAGAACCGGCGAAAGAAGGAATGCGTTTTGTTTTGGCCGAAAAGGAACATACTGAACGATGGCCGGGCGGGTCCCGTCATTCCAAAGACGGCATGTCACATTGGTCCCTTGGAGGCAATAGGTTCCCCTTAATTGAACCATCGGTACATCATCGTCATTCGGAAGGTTCGTGGATTCCACGGTTGTCGAAACGTTTGTCCCATGGTAGTCCGAGTATGGAATCAGCAGAATTGAATCAGTTGTTGTTTCCGCTTTGGAAACAGTGAAATGAACCGGACCCAGCGAATATGGTCTCCACTGCCGATTGATCTTTGCGAGGGGAACGATTCTTCCCGAGTTTGGTACCGCCGCGAGAAATTGGATTTCGGGGTCTGAACAGCTTGGAGAAAGCGGTATTTCGCCATTTTCATCAAGAATGACCAAGAAGTTGACATCCGTTTCGCCATTGAGAATGTGGATGATGCGACCGGTGTCATACGAATCCATCTTTATCGAAACAGTGTATGGACTTTGGCTTTGTCCAAAAGCCGTCGCAATTGCTCCCAGCCAAACAAGAATGCTAGTCTTCATTATCTGCCTCCGATCGACCTCGAGACGAAAAACGGAGTGAATCGTAGAGCGCAGAACGCCCTTTCCTTGAATCTCTCAATCGAATCCAGTTTTGGGTAGAAATCTGGAACGCTATATGAAAACTGTTCTCTCGTCGATGACATCATCCGCGCGTCTTCTTGGATATCTGGGGGATAACTTGTGTGGTATTCTTGAAAACAGGATACAATAACGAGTTGGCCAGAGAATTTGATTCTTGAAAGGACGCCGGAGAGCTGACGATAGAATGCAATTTGCGGGATGATGTCTTGTCCTGCTGGTCCCTCCAGCACAACCATACCCGTCGGGGCTGTCGCAGTCGAGTTATCTTGCCCATGAATAGACACACCAACCATGTCATATGGTTCCCTTACATATCGGGCTGCGCTGGTTGCAATCCGACGAATATATGCATCAATTGAGTTGTCGACGCATGGCTGGAAGAACGATTGTTTCTCGCGCCGAATCTTTTTCAAATACTGAGTTCTTGTTCCAGGAAACGGAATGTCGTTGAAGGAAACCTTATTAAGTGTTTGAAGATCGGAATAACGATCTTCCGAGACATACTTCTCGATGTTCTCTGCGAATGTTTCGATATCGTTTTTCGCCGATTCGAACTGGTTCTGCGTATCGGCAACGACGTCGGCGGTATCATTGCCTCCGCCGCCAGAGAAAACAATGATTAGGGTTCCAAGATAGTCAAACACGGAAAGAGGTCCATTGTTGCAGAACGAAACAAGATTCAATCCTCCGTCCTCACCGATCGGATCCCGGCTGATCCAGCGGCCGAGGGAGGGGGAGTAGTAGCGGTAGCCGTAGTAGTAGAGGTCGGTTTCGGCATCGTAGTACTTCGTCGAGAAGCGGTGCGGAAAGACGGACGCCATCGAGCCGGTCGCGCTGATCGTGTTGCCGAAGGCGTCGTAGGCGTACTCGGCGACGATGGAGCCGAATTCGTCCCAGTAGCCGATGACGTTGCCGTTGTTGTCATAGCCGGGGAAGTAGAAACTGCCGCCGACCGACACGGCGACGAGCCCGCCGACGCCGCCGGCGCCCTGGAGGGTGCCGGAGAGGTCCGGGCCCCAGTAATAGGCAAGCTCGGCTTCGCCTTCGCTTGTGTGGTCGCGATACTCGAAGACGAGGTTCCACCCGTCGTAGACATAGTCCCGGTCTTCGACCCAATACCAGTTGTTTCCGGAACGTCGGTATTCGGTGCGCTTGACGCGGCGGCCGAGATGGTCGTAGACACACTCGTACCGGCGGCTCGGCGTCGCCGCTTCGGTCAGATGGCCGGTGGCGCTCCACTCGAAGGTGCGCGTTCCGTCGTCGACGAGGTTGCCGTCATCGTCGTATTCCGGCTCGTCGTTCCCGACCTCGGTGTACTGGTTGACCTCGTTGGCCGAGTAGGACGTGGAGACGCCGTCCTCGTAGGCCGACTGGCGGTTGCCGATGTGGTCGTAGGCGTAGCGCCAGGTCCCTGTACCGACGATCGCGTTGGTGACTTCACCGCGGGCGTTGTAGACGAAGGCGTCGGCGTCGCGTTCGACGGGGCGGCCGACGGCGTCGTAGGCGTAGGAGAACGAACGGGAGGGATTGTGGAATCCACCCCGCCCCGCCTGGCAGGACGTCACGAGCGCAGGCCGGCGCGCGGCGCGGCCGAACCCCTGGCGGAAGTACGCCGGGCAGTTGCCGAGGCCTTCGGCGCTCCAGCCCACGCCGCGGCCACCCTCCCAGTCGAAGGAGACTTCGACCGCGCGGCCCTGCGCGTTGGAGCAGACCATGCCCTGCAGTTTCCCTTCCATGCCCCAAGTGTAGCACACCCCCTGCTTGAAGTCACCGTAAAAAATCAAACCGAGTCCGGCCGGACGGCCGCAGGAGTCGAACGAGCGGGAGAGTGTCGAGACGATTGACGGATGGAATCCCCCCGTGCGCCGCACCTCGGACGTCGTGCGGCCGATGGCGTCGCGCGCGTAGTCGTACCGGACGGCGCTTCCGGTCGCCCGCGTCGCGCGGCCGAAGGCGTCGTAGAGGTAGGAGACACTGCCCTCGCCGTCGGAGGTCGTGACGGACGAGAGGCGGCGGTTCGCGTCGTAGGCGTTCTGCGTCCAGCGGCCGGACGCGAGCGTCGTGCGCAGGGGGAGGCCGTCGGGCGCGAACGTGTGCGCGACGGCGGTTCCGTCGGCGTAGGTCTTGTTGGTGCAGAGGCCCGTGGCGGGGTCGTAGTCCCAGAACGTGGAATCCCAAGCCGTTCCGGTCCGCGTGGTCCCGAGGCCGACGAGACGTCCGGCCGTGTCGAGCAGGCGAGCGGAGGGATAGGCCGCGCCATATGTCCGGACGACCCGGCCGATGCCGTCCCGTTCGTGGACGGTCGCGTGGTCCTCCTGGTCCCAGGTCTCGACGAGGTTTCCGCGAACGTCGTAGGCGTGCTGCCGCAGGAGGCCGCTCCACTTCGTGTAGTTGTTGTTCGTCGGAAGCTGCTTGTGGAGGAATCCGGAGCGGCTCGACGCCAGACCCATCGCGGCGAGCCCCCGCGCCGTCACTTCGACGTCGGCATAGGCATCGCCGTTTTCGTCGCGCAGCGTCCATGTCCGCCAGAGGAACGTTCCGCCGGGCGCCTGGTCGCCCGTCAGATAGACGCGGCCGTAGGGGTCGAAGTAGGAGCGGCGGACGGTGCCGTCGCGGTCCTGCGTCTCGAAGACGCGTCCGAACATGGAGCGGCGGACGAGCGGGGCGAGGCCGTCGACGCGGTTCGTCTCGACGGAGACGAGCGTGGCGGAGTCGAAGGAGACGGTCGAGACGGAGACGGGGCCGCCGGCGGGAACGGAGACGGTTTCGGACCGGAGCGCGTCGGAGAGCCCGGTCAGGCGCTCGCGGACGGTCGAAAGGAGGTTGGTGGAGCCGCCGGCCGCTTCGCGCGTTTCCGCGACGCGCCACCAGACGTTGGAGGCGTCGCATTCGTAGCGGGTCGAGGAGAACGACGCGACGCCGTCCGAGCCGAGCGAGCCGACGGGCTCGCGGAGCGCGTCGTAGAGCGTCGACGTGGAAAGGCCGGACACGGCGTCGGAGACCGAGAGGGCGCGGGAGGAGCCGCCGGCGTAGGCGTAGGTCGAGTCGGAGAGCGGCGTAACGACGCGGGCGGTGCGGCCGAGGAAGTCGGAGACGGAAACGGAATTCGTGACGGCCGGCGCGTCGGAGGACTCGGTGACGGAGAAGTCCGTCCGGCATCCGTCGGAACCGTATCGGGAGAACGTCCGGTTGTCGGTCCAGCCGCCGTCCCAGGAACGGAACGACTCCGATCCGCCGCCGCGGGTGGTGCAGGAGACGGCGCGTTCGAGGAGATTGGTTCCGTCGTAGGTTTCGGTCCACGTCTCCACGTCGAATCCGTAGCGGTAGACGTTCCGTTCCGTCCGGAGCCCGCGGGCGTCGACGCGGAAGCTGCTGTCCGACGTGCCGAACGGATAGCCGTTGGTCTGTACGGACTCCCAGGCGTTGTTGGACGCCCGGAGATCCGAGATGGACGCAGACCGGTTCGGCTCGGTGGCGAGCGTGCGGCGGCGGATTTCGCGGCCGAGAGGGTCGAAGAGGCTTTCGACGGCTCGGAAGGAATACGGGCGGTGGTAGCCGTAGGCGCCGGGCTCCGCGTAGTCGCCGGACGTCGTGCGGTTCTGCGGCAGCGACGGGAAGGAAACGTCGAGCCAGGCGTGGCGGAGATGGTCGGTTCCGGTGTCGGCGAGACGTTCGCGGCGGAGACCGTCCCGGCCGACGGTGAAGAGCAGGCGGCAGCAGGAGTAGGCGTTGGTCGAGGAGGAGCCGTCGGCGTAGAGTGTCGAGCGGAGGCGGTCCTGATCGTCGTAGGTTCGCGCCTCCCAGTCGAACGGGTCGGAGAGGGAGCCATCTGCGAGGAGGACGCGCGTGGCGGACCAGACCTCGTTTCCGTGGACGGCGTCCTCGACGGTCTCGGAGACGGTCGAGACGAGCGGGACGCCGGCGGGCGCCTCGGGGGTGGTGGTGAAGACGCGGGTCCGGAGATGCGAAGCGCCGGACAAGGCCGCGAAGGTCCGCGTGGCGGGGTTCCAGCTTCCGAACGCGTAGTCGTAGGCCGTGGTGACGCCGTCCTCGTCCGTGTAGGAGAGCGGGCGTCCGCGGAGGAGGAGCGGGACGCCGGGCGCTTCGGGATCGACGGAGACGGAGACCGAGACGGCGTTGGCGGAATCGCCGAACGACGCGGACTGCGACGCGGCGCGCTCGGTGCGGACGGAGACGAAGGGGAGACCGGCGTTCGTACCGTGCGTAATGACGGTCCAGGTTTTTCCGATCAGGACGTTCGACGCTCCATCGACGACGTAGCGGGACGTGGTGCGCGGCGTGGCATCGTCGTCGGGGTGGTTCGAGTCGCCGGCGAGCGGCGCGTAGGAGTGGACCGTGGCGAAGGCCTTGAGCGAGGCGGGGTGGCTCGCGAGCGTCCAGCCGGTGCCGTCGGCGGGGCACGGCGCGCCGTCGCGCTGGTCGAAGACGAGGATGGGGCGACCCCTGGAATCGTAGTCCGTCCAGGACCACGCGCGGTCGTCGCCGGAGACGAGCCGGGGGAGACCGAAGCGCTTTCCGCCGGTTTCCCAGTAGGTCGCGAAGGACGCCTTCTCGTAGGGCGTGCCGACGTCCTCGCGGCGCTCCGTCTCGCGCAGGACGGCGGAGGCGCCCTCGCCGAAGCGGCGGGACGAGACGAACGTGTGGGAGAGCTCCAGACCGGAAGAATCGCACAGGACGCGCTCGACGGAACTCGTCGGGCAGAGGCGGTCGTCCAGCGCGTCTGCGCGGACCAGCGTCTCCGTCGTACCGGCGACGTTGTCGGAGACGGACCAGACGCCGTCGGAAAGGACGTAGGTCCGGTCGGACTGGACGTTGCCGGCGCGGCTCGTGCGGACGAAGCGGACGCGGGACGGATCGCCGTTCTCGTTCATGATCGTCCAGAAGTGGTCGGGCTCGCCCGTGGCGGTGTTCGTCACGGCGAGACGGACGCCGTCGGCGATCGGCGACGCGACGACCGTGCGGCCGCGCGCGTCCGAGCAGACGATCGTGCGGACGCCGCTCGCGGTCGTGTCGGATACGGACGCGTCGGAACGGGCGAGGAGCTCGAAGAGCTGCGGCGTGACGGAGACGGGGCCGTCGGACCGGAACCAGAGGAAGCCGGAGTACTGTCCGGCGCGCGGCTGGCCGAGGGAGAGGCGGAACCGGACGGAACCCTCCGAATCGCCGTCGACCTTGCAGGTCTCGCAGCCGCAGCCCGAATCGAGGATCCCCGGAGACACGATGACGGTCCGGTCGTGGTCGGCGCCGAGGACGCAGACCGGCATGCTTGCGAGCAGGACGGTCCCGGTGGCACTTTCGTGGAGCCCCGAGACGTATCTCTGGACGTTCGTCGCGAGGGGCGGGAGGAATTCGTCGGAGACGCCGAGTTCGAGGACGGGCGCGCAGTCGCAGACGTACCATCCGTTAGAGTCGCTGTGGAACCCGCGATAGAGCGAGGCATCGTCGAGGGGAAAGTCGTGCGTCCGCGAATAGACGCCGCTCTCGAAGGAGAGCCCGGAAGGATCCGGGCCGTGGCCCCAGCCGAACGTGAGGCGCGGCGACAGGACGGCGAGGACGAAGCGACGGACCGAATCCGGGAGCGGGAGGACGGTCCGGAGGGGCGTGACGGGCGGGGGAGCGATGAACGGGATCTCATAGACGCCGGCGTGGACGCCGTGGAGCGTGCCGCCGGTGATCCGGCCGTTCTGCGCGTCGCGGAAGAGGTCGACCCAGTCGGCGGCGAAGGAATCGAAGAGGATTTCGTCGGATCCGTCGCCGGGGGCTCCGATGTCGGCGGGACACAGGGACCAGTCGATGGAGAAGGATACGTCGGAGCCGACGGTGACGGCCGACAGAACGGCGTCGCCGGCGGTCGCGGAGGGAATGCCCGGGAACTCGATGGCGGGGGAATAGGACAGCAGGTAGAGCGGGGTCGCGCAGGTCGCGAGGCCCGAGCCGGTCGTGCGAAGCGCGAGACGGAGGGTGATCGTCTCCGACTGGTCGCTTTCCGGAATCGCGGGAAGGAGCAGCGGCGACCCGGCCGTGGCGTAGTTCGTCGTCGCGGTCCCCTCGAAGGAATACTCGAGGACGAGTCCTTCGAGCGCCCACGAGCCGTCGTTGCCGCCGCCGGAATGATCGGGACAGGGCGTCGAGGAGACGAAGTACTGCTCCCAGGCTGCGTGGCGCGGAAGGAAGAACATGTTCGTCCACACGACCGTCCCGGCTTCCGCCTCGATGGCGAACCCGGGGACGATCCGGAGGGACGACAGGCCGTTCGTCGGATAGGTCGTCTCCGGAATCGGGTTGGTGGGGCAGAGGCCGGCGGACAACGCCATGGCGAACGGAAAACCCGCCCAGTCCAGATCGGAGGCCGAACCGACGACGTCCGTGCCGCCGAACCAGTGCGTCTCCAGCGCGTCGGGGACGCCGTCATGGTCTTCGTCCCCGCTCCATGTCCACCAATGGGGGTCGGGGTCGATGCCATCGACCAGGCCGTCGCCGTCGGTGTCCCGGTCCAGCGGGTCGGAGCCGCGCTCGAATTCCAGAAGGTTCGTCAGCCCGTCGCAGTCGGGGTCGTCATCTGGAAACACGTTGTCGTATTCGGTCACTGCCATCGAATCGGAAAACATGTACCGCTCCCACCAGTCGGACATGCCGTCCTGGTCCCAATCGAGCTCCGGATCGAACGCGAACACGTGTTTGAGATGTTTCAAGGCGACGGGATCGTTCGAAACGTTGGACCCGTCGCCGTCTCCGGGAATGACGGGAAGAGCGTAAACGTGGCTATCGACGTACAACTCGGCGATGCGGGCGACGACGGGGCCGATGGCATTGAAGAACTCCGCCACGGTGACGACATGGTCGTTGTCGCCGAAGGAAAACGAATTGACCGTCGACCACACGCCAGATCCGGCGCCGCCGACGGCCCAGGCTTCGGCGTCCAATTCGCGGGCGGCGCAATGGACGGCCCATTTGAGCTGGCCGGAAACAAGGGCGGCGTCATCTGCCGGTTCCGTGTTTCCAAGGAGGAATCCGTTTGTCGAATACTCCCAGGGAGAGACGAACGGGCTCGATGGAGGCCATGCATTGTCCAGCCATCCGTTTTCGACGTACGGGATGCCGACCGTGGCCGTGTTGGTGTAGATCCCGCAGGCGACGTCGCCGAGGGCGGCGACGCCCGACGCGCGGGCGGAGATGGCGAGCGGGAGAAGAAGGAGTCCGAGAATCCGTTTCATGGCGTG
>ODAJ012153714.1_pt1 | contig 15578 bp, 13 predicted proteins | sample 1539241 | NCBI WGS metagenome assembly ODAJ01 (sample SAMN02144231, study PRJEB22623) | gut metagenome | biome: sheep rumen | host: Ovis aries | place: New Zealand
CACCCCCGCCACAAGGCTCGATAAGGTGATGACGAAAATAACCGCAGCACCCATACCGCTTGCCGTTTTTACCTTCTTCGAAACGCCGAGGAAAGGACACAGTCCCAAAAACTGGCTTAATACGACGTTCGATACCAGGGAAGAAGTAATTGCAATTACAATCAGATTTAAAACATAAGATCCGTTCATTTATGCTTCCTCCTTTCCTGTATTTTCCACAGCTTTTAAGGCTGCTTCGACTTCGGAGGAGTCAATCTTTAACGTTTGTGCATTCTCATCAATCGTAACGAGGCCTTCCTCTTTTGCCGGATTCACTTTGACTTCCGTCTTCGGTGTCTCTGCCTTCGGAGCCTCCTTCTTAGGAGCCTCTGCCTTCGGAGCCTCCTTCTTAGGAGCCTCTTCCTTTTTAACGGTCTTCTGTGGTTCAACCAGTCTTCTGCTGCATGCGCTTTCGGAGCAGTTCATACAGTCGGAAGAGCAACCGGACTGAATCTTGCTCATATCCTTACCCTTCGCTTCTCCGGCTGCCTTGATGGCATTCTGGATTGCGGTAAGGCAGGCAAGAACGAAGAATGCGCCGGGAGCCATAACCAGAATTCCGATCGGGGAGAAACTGGAAAACTCACCTGCGAAGAAATTGTTCAAACCTCTGACAAATCCCGAACCCGATGCGGGATCGAAGATTTTATTTACCAGTTCAACCAGTAATACGGGAATTGTGGTTCCGTATACCTTCGGTCCGGTAAGGCCGAAAATCGAAGCATTACCGAAGAACTCTCTTACCATACCGATTAACGTAAGCGCTATGGTGAAGCCGAGTCCCATACCGATACCGTCAAACATGGACGGAAGCATTTTATTCTTGGATGCGTAGGATTCCGCGCGTCCGAGAATGATACAGTTTACAACGATTAAGTCGATGTAAATACCCAAAGATGCGTAAAGTCCGGGAACGTAAGCTTCCATTAAAAGTCCGACAACCGTAACCAGGGAAGCCACGATTACGATGTAAGAAGGAATACGCACTTTGTCGGGAATTACTTTACGGAGTGCCGAAATAATCAGGTTTGAAAGAGCAAGTACCACCATTGTGGAAAGGCCCATTCCGAGACCGTTCATGGCGGAAGTCGTAACCGCCAGGGTCGGACACATACCGAGGGTTAAAACGAAGGTAGGATTCTCTTTGATGATTCCGTTATAAAGTCTTTCTATACACGATTTCACTGCTCATCCCCTCCTTTCGTTAATTCTTCAAAGTATTTCATACCGTAGTTGACACCGCGGGTAACTGCTTTGGAGGTAATGGTTGCGGACGTGATGGCATCGATTTCGTTCTCTCCCACGGCACCGCTTTTTGTTACCGTAAATTCAGGTCCTTTTCTGTCCCTGAACTGGGGAACTAAAACTTCGGGCGCTCTCATACCGAGTCCGGGAGTCTCATGAATCTCCAGAATGGAAATACCCTTAAGACGACCGTCTAACGTTACACCCATGTAAAGACGGATGTCTCCGCCGTAACCTTCCTTTGTGGTTACTTCAATGACATAACCGTACAGTTCGTCATCCATGTTTCTGGCTTCGTAAACGTCCGTGATATCAGCCTTGGTATCCATCACTTCGGCTACTGCCGTACGGGCACTCTGGTTTACGTTGATCCGTTCAAAATCAAGCGGTTCGGGAATCACATAATTTCCTTCTCCGTCATTTACCAGAAATACTTCCGAGCAGGCATCGGCCTGTTTTTGCAGTTTCTGCTTCTCGATGGGCGCTTTGGTCAGTTCATATACGAATCCGAGAATACCGCCGGCCACAAGGGTGATTGCAAAAATAATCAGCGTGTCTTTGATGATACCCGTTACCGGGCTTTGATTCGAAGATTTGGCTGCAGTCTTACTCATGCTCGCTCGCCTCCTTTCCCGAAGGCCTTCGGCATCGTAATTTTCTCAATCAGCGGAACCAGTAAGTTGCCGATGATAATTGCATAGGAAACACCTTCCGCACCGGGTCCGAAAATACGGAAAATACCGGTCAGGATACCGAGCAGAACACCGTAAAGGTATTGACCCTTCTTCGTAATCGGTCTCGTCGTATAATCGGTTGCCATGAAAAACGCACCGAGCATCAGACCGCCGCCGGAAAGCTGTCCGCATAAATACTGCAGATCAAAGAAGGAAGAGCTGCTTCCGGTAAGATAAGGCACAAGTCCGGATCTTCCGAAGATTACAACGAACAGTGAAAAAGATACCAGAAACGTGCCGGGAATTTTTAAATCGATGACTCCTAAGAAAATCAGGAAGCAGGCACCAAGGATAATTGCGATCACACTGGTCTCGCCGATGGTACCGCCGGTACGTCCGATTACCATGTCAAATACATTGACCGGGGAGCCTTCCTTCAAAAGAGCAAGCGGAGTCGGTCCGGTGATGGCATCGGTCGTAAAATCGGTCATATATCTTGCAAAGGAAATTACCAGGAAACATCTTGCTCCGAGGGCAGGGTTCATAAAGTTCTGACCGAGACCTCCGAAGAGAAGTTTTACTACAAGGATTGCAAATACCGCGCCGAAGATGGCAATCCAGATCGGCAGATGAGGCGGTAAGTTTAATGCAAGCAGAAGGCCCGTTACAATGGCACTTCCGTCTCCCACCGTGGTGGGCTTTTTACTGATTAAGCAGAAAAGATGCTCTGTCAGCACTGCGGTTCCGACGGTTACAACGATTAAAAGCGCTGCATACCATCCGAAACGAAAAATTCCGTATCCCGTCGCGGGAAGAAGGGCGATTACAACAGCAAACATAATGGAGGAGGTTGTAACGCGTGACCGCACATGGGGATTGGATGAAACTTCCATCATATCCTTCATTTTCTACCTCCTACTTTTTCTTTCTGTCTGCGAGAATCATTCTTCTCATCGACTTAATGGACTGGGTTAACTGTCTCTTTGCGGGACAGATGTAAGAACAGCAGCCGCATTCGCAGCATTCCATTCCGTTTGCTTTCTCGAACGCTTCTTTGTTCTTATGCTGGGCAAAATCCGCAAGACGGCTCGGAACCACACGTCCGGGACATACTTCGACGCATCTGCCGCAGTTAATGCAGGCCGTTTCCTTTGCCGCGCTGACTTCATCCTTGCTTAAGCAAAGAAGGGCCGAGCTTGTCTTGGTACAGGGAACGTCCAAATCAAAAATCGCAAAGCCCATCATGGGACCGCCGGAAACGATTTTCTCGGGCTCTTTAATAAATCCGCCCGCTTCTTCAATCAGTTCGTGATAATTGGTACCTACACGAACGCAAAAGTTCTGCGGTGTTTTAATGCAGTCACCGGTTACGGTTACGATACGCTTTATTAAAGGTCTTCTCTCTTTTACCGCATTGTAAACCGCAATAATGGTATCCACGTTATTCACCACACAGCCCGCATCTGCGGGAAGCATGGAGGAATTGATTGCACGGCCCGTGCAGGCATAGATTAAATGACGCTCGGATCCCTGCGGATATTTGGTCTTTAAGGTGGCAACCGTGATTTTGTCGTTGCCTTCCGTTAATTTCTTAAGAATCTTGATACAGTCGGGCTTGTTATCCTCCACTGCAAGAATTCCTCTTGCATTGTCAAAAAGACGCAGAATAATAGACAGACCCTCGACGAGTTTCTCGGGTTGCTCAATCATTTTACGATAATCGGACGTAAGATACGGTTCGCATTCCGAACAGTTTGCGATGACGTAATCGATTTTATCCGGTTCTTTCGGGGAAAGCTTTACGTGGGTCGGGAATCCGGCACCACCCATTCCGACAACTCCGGCCTCTTTGATCATGTCAATGATTTCTTCTTTCAGAAGAACCTCCACGGGCTTTGCCTCGGGATATTCCACTTCTTCGTATTTGCCGTCGTTCTCGATGACAATACTCATGACATTGTCTCCGGTAATGACACGTCTGGGCTCAATTGCCTTAACGGTACCGGATACCGAGGCGTAGATGGGGGAAGAAACGAATCCGCCGGCTTCGGCAATCTTCTGTCCTGCCTTCACAGCATCGCCTTTTTCCACAATGGGTTTTGCGGGAGCTCCGATATGCTGAGAAAGGGGATAGACCAGATCTCCTTTGGGAAGGTAATCCTTGATGGGACGGTCTTTGGACAGTTCTTTGCCTTCGAACGGATGAATTCCGCCATGGAAAGATAATCCTGCCATTGTTATAATCTCCTTTTTTGCCTATTTTACACCATTATTAAATATACAATCATTTGTCAAGATTTCATAGTGGAAAAAAGCAACAAGGAATGTTGATTTTTATATTTTTTTTGTGCAATTCTGTCAGGAAATATGGTAAAATAATTAAGTGTTGGTCCGCGCAGGACCGGCGAATGTTTTTCATGGAGGAAACCAAATGAAAACCATCATTAATGACCTTGGCTCCGTAAAGCCTTCCTATCCGATCGAGCATCTTGCCTCACCCGAACAGGTACTGTTTCTGGACATCGAAACAACCGGTTTCACGGCAAAGAGTTCCAATCTCTACTTAATCGGATGTGTTTATTTTGCCGACGACGAATGGCATACCATTCAGTGGCTTGCGGAGAATTACGATGAGGAAGTTCAGGTTTTAAATGCCTTCCTCGAATATTGCTTAAACTACAGCTTTATCATTCATTTCAACGGCAACCGTTTCGATCTGCCCTATCTTACCCAGAAATGCGAAATGTATGATATTCCTTTTAAATTTGATGATTACAAGGGTGTGGATTTATACAAAAGAATCAAGCCCTACAAAAACTTTCTAAAGCTTGAGAACTGCAAGCAGACTTCGATTGAAGCCTTCCTGGGTGTAAAAAGAGAGGATCGCTACACCGGCGGCGAACTGATTAATTTCTATCACGATTATGCCTGCGATCACAACGAGGAAAACGAAAAGCTATTGCTTCTGCATAATGCCGACGACTTAAAGGGTATGCTCGAACTGCTCTCCGTCATGGCATTCTCCGATCTTTTCAACGAGCCGCTTCGTGTCACCAAGGTTCAGGCAAACTATTACAACGATTACAACGGAAAGAAACGTCAGGAGCTTGTTTTAAGCCTTCGTTTCGAGTCCGAACTGCCCGTTTCGGTAAGCTATTCCGCGAACGGATGCTATTTTACGGGGAACGGAGGAAACGGTGTTTTAAAGGTGCCTCTTTACGAAGAGGAAATGAAATACTACTACTCCAATTACCGCGATTATTACTATCTTCCCGATGAAGACATGGCGATTCACAAATCCGTAGCCGCAAGCGTTGATCCCGCACACAGACGTCAGGCCACCGCCGCAAGCTGCTATACAAGAAAGGTATCGAATTATCTGCCTCAGTGGGAACCGTTGTTTACACCGTTCTTCAAAAGAAGCTTCCGTGACCGCGACTACTTCTTCGAGCTGACGGACGAGTTCAAAACAAGCCGCCAGAGTTTCAACCAATATGCGGAACATGTGCTTCAGTATATGGCGATTGCCGAAGACGAATAATTCAGAGCATTCAAAAAGCCGGGTGTTCCCCGGCTTTTTTTGTTTCTCTTATGCTCTCGGAATTCGCACTTCCTACAGTTTCTCATAGAAAAATGATGCAAGTCTTGAATAGCCCGATTTGCGATAATCCATCATCTGCTCCGTATTCCCCAAAAACAGAACTCCGCCGTGTCCGAGCGAATCATGGAACTGCGAAAACAGTTCTTCTTTCTTCTCCTCCGTAAAATAGATCAGTACGTTTCTGCATACAATCAGATCCATATTTCTCGGAAATTCGTCTTTTAAAAGATTATGCTTTTTAAAATTCACGCATTTCCTGATTTCCGGTGCAATTACATACTTATCGTTTTCGGTCTTCGTAAAACAGCCCATAAACTCTTCCGGAACACCCTTTATGCTTTTGGCGGAATAGATGCCCTCTCTTGCCGCTGCAAGGCTTAAATCGTCGATATCCGTTGCCGTAATGGAGAAGCGGATTCTGGGCAGGTATTTTAAAAACAGCATGGCAAGCGTGTACGGTTCGTCTCCCGTCGAACAGGCGGCCGACCAAATGCGGACTTTCGATTTGGAAGTAAACTTCGGAATCACTTCTTTTTCGAGGTATTCCCACTGTTCCGGATTGCGGAAAAATTCCGAAACATTGATGGTAATGTAATCCACAAACGATGCAAGGGCATCCGGGTCTTTTCGCAGAAACATTATGAAACCGTCATAGTCCCCACAGCCTTTATTCTCGGCATACGAATCAATCCGGCGTTTCATCTGGCGCTCTTTATAGCAGCTTAAATCAATGTCGGTCATTCGGTATATGGAGTTTTTAAAGATTTCGAAGGAACCTTCCATTCTGTCTTTCTTATCCTTCACTTACGCTCTGTGCGTTCTTTTGTTGATAAAAATGCCCCCGGCAAAATGCCGAGGGCAAAATGTTTGATGGAATAAATCTTATTCTTCGCTTACGGGAGCTTCATTCGCTTCCTCTGCAGCTTCTTCCTCGGAAGCTTCGGGAGCAAGCAATGCCTTTACGGAAAGGCTGATCTTCTGGCTTGCTTCGTTGAAGTCAACAATCTTTGCGGTAACTTCGTCACCCTTGTTTAATACATCGGAGGGCTTCTCTACATGATCCTTGGAAATCTGGGATACGTGAAGCAGAGCGTCTACACCGGGTTCAAGTTCGATGAATGCACCGAAATCGGTCATTCTTGCTACCTTACCGGTAACAACTGCGCCTACGGAATATTTGCTTGCTGCATCCTTCCAGGGATTTGCATCATCAAATTTAGCGGTAAGAGCGATTTTATTTCCGTTAATCTCTTTGATCTTAACGGATACGGTATCGCCAACCTTGAATAACTTCTTGGGATTCTCGATACGTCCCCAGCTCATCTCGGAGATGTGAAGAAGTCCGTCAATTCCGCCGAGATCGATGAATGCACCGAAATCGGTAACGTTCTTTACAACACCTTCAATGATGTCGCCTTCTTTAATCTTTCCGAGAATCTCGGCCTGTGCGGTAGCTTTCTCTTTTACAAGAAGCTGCTTGCGATCGCCGATGTATCTTCTCTTCTTGGGATTGTATTCGATGAGAACGAAGGAAATTTCCTGATTCTCATATTTGCTTAAATCTTTCTCGTATACATCCGAAACAAGGCTTGCAGGGATGAAGATACGAACATCGTCAACAACTACGGAAAGTCCGCCGTTTAAAAGCTGTGCAACCTTGGCGGTAAGCACTTCCTGATTGTTGAATGCCTCTTCCAGTCTCTTGCTGCCTCTGTCGGCAACGATTCTCTTATGCGTAAGGGCAACCTGACCTTCACCGTCGTTTACCTTTAAAATCTTAACTTCCATGGTATCGCCTACGTGTACGGCTTCCAGTAAATTTACGGAAGAATCGTTGGTGTACTCATACTTCGGCAGAATACCGTCGGATTTATAGCCAATGTTAAGAATCAGCTCGTCCGGCTTAACGTCAATAACTGTCCCTTCTACAATTTCACCGGTGTGAATTGTTTTTAATGATTCCTCAAGCATTTGTTCAAAAGTCAGTTCTGACATGTTTTTGAACCTCCTCAATAATATTATTTGGGGTAGATGCCCCGGCCGTAATGCCCACCAGTTCAGCCGTTTCCGGCAATTCCTCCAAATTTAAGTCTTCCAAGGTCTGAATGAAAAATGTATATTCACATTCCTTTTTGCAAATCTCGAAGAGCTTTCTTGAGTTGGAACTGTGTGATCCCCCTATTACGATCATCGCGTCGGCTGAAGCCGCAATTTCTTTCGCTTCGGTCTGACGTTCTTCTGTTGCGTTACAAATAGTATTCACAACATTATAACTATAACCTTTTTTCTCGAAAATAGCAACTAATTCTTGAAATTTCGCATAATTAAATGTTGTCTGCGAAACAATGCAGACCGGCACATCTTCACGAAGGGTTAATTTCTGCGCTTCTTCGGCGGTTTCAACCACTGCCGCGCCGTCTTTGGCATAGCTTCTGATGGCCTCTACTTCGGGGTGTTTCGGATCTCCGATAATAACGATCTGCTCTCCTTCGTTGCTTTGCTTTTCCACAATTTTATGAATTCGTTTTACGAAGGGACAGGTTGCGTCCACATAGTAAATTTTCTTTTCTTCGAGCAAATCGTATATTTCCTTGCTGACACCGTGTGAGCGGATAATGACGGTCCCTTCCGTAATCTTGGAAAGTTCTTCCGGAGAATTTAAAATCTTAACGCCTCGTTTCGCTAAATCGTCCACAACCAGTTCGTTATGGATAATCGGCCCGTAGGTGTATATGACCCCGCCCTTTTCGATTTGTTCGTATACCGTATCCACGGCCCGCTTTACGCCGAAGCAGAATCCCGCGGATTTCGCCGTAATGACTTTCATAAAATACCCCGAACGGTTTATTGTTTTTTTGAGGTAATCAAAGAACAGATGGCTTCTTTGACTTCCTCGACGGAAAGGTCGGAAGAATCGATAAAGGTTGCATCTTCCGCCTGCTTTAAGGGAGCGATTTCACGGTTCATGTCACGTTCGTCGCGCTCTTTGATATCTTTTTTAATGGTCTCAAGATCGCATTCGGTTCCCTTTTCGGTGAGTTCTTTATAGCGTCTCATCGCACGCTCTTCCACGGTTGCGGTAAGGTAAACTTTTACATCCGCATTCGGAAGAATGTTGGTGCCGATATCGCGGCCGTCCATGACAACGTCGTTATTCTTCGCAAGATCTCTCTGCAGATCGAGAAGTTTTTTACGCACTTCCCCGTCCACGCTGCTTGCGGATGCCATGTTCCCGACTTCTTCGGTACGAATCAGTCCGCTGACGTTTTCTCCGTTTAAAATCACCTGCTGAATGCCGTCTTTATACTGAATGGATACATTCGCGCCCTGGCATTCGGTTGCGAAACGATCCTTATCCGCAGGGGTGATGCCCTTTCTGAGCAGATACAGAGCGATTGCACGATACATGGCTCCGGTATCCACATAGATAAAATTCATTTCCTTTGCCACCAGTTTTGCGATGGTACTTTTTCCTGCTCCGGCAGGTCCGTCGATTGCTACATTGAAGCCCATGATGCGTCTCCTTTATTCTTGCACAAAATCGTAATCATTATACTATGCACCGCCGTCATTCAACAAGAATTTTTAACTAATTCCTGCCAGATATCCGGTCGAAAATGCAATCTGCAGATTAAAGCCGCCCGTAAAAGCATCCACGTCAAGCAGTTCACCCGCAAAATACAGTCCCGCAACGATTCTGCTCTCCATGGTTTTCGGATTGACGTCTTTTACGGAAACGCCACCGTGCGTGATAATGGCTTCGTTAAAATCGCGGGTTTTCGAAATCGTAATCTTCAGTCGCTTCGTTGCCGCAAGAAGCGCTTTTCTTTCCTTTCCGGAAATCTCGTTACAGCGCTTGAAGGGATCGATTTTTGCAATCCCGCAAATCATTCCCGCAAGAGACGACGGATAGATTTCGTTTAAAATATTCTTCAGCTCTTTCCGGTTGCCGGCTTCCAGTTCGCGAATCAGTCTTTTGTCAAATTCCTCATCCGTCAGAGCCGGTTTTAAATCAAGCAGAATATAAGGATTCCTGTATTCCGAAATTCCGGCATAGACGCTGCTTGCGCTTAAAATAAGCGGCCCGCTTACGCCGAAATGCGTAAAAAGCATTTCTCCCAGCTCGGAATACAGACATTTCTCCGCATTATACAAAGACAGTTTTACATTCTTTAAAGACAGGCCCTGCAGCTTACCTACCCACTCTTCCTTCGTTTCGAAAGGAACAAGGGCCGGCTTTCGCTCCGTTAATCTGTGGCCGCTTTTATCGGCAAACCGATAGCCGTCTCCGGTCGATCCTGTCGATTGATAGGAGAATCCGCCCGTGGCAAGGATCACTTTATCGGCGGAAAGGATTTCTCCGTCCGATAATTTTACGCCGGAAATTTCACTTTTTTTAATCAGCAGTTCCTTTACCTCGGCATGCAGTCTTACTTCCACTCCCTTATTTTTCAACGCTCTTTTAAACGCGTCAATAATATCGTACGAATGGTCGCTTACGGGAAAAACACGATTTCCCCGCTCGATTTTCAAGGGTGTTTTGTTCGCTTCGATAAAATCCATCAAAGCCTTGGAATCAAGCGCAGAATACGCGGAATACAGAAACTTCGGATTACTTATCACATGCTCAAAAAAAGTATCCCTGTCGCATGCATTGGTCACATTGCAGCGGCCCTTGCCGGTGATAAATACTTTCTTGCCAAGCTTTTCGTTTTTTTCAAGAAGGATGACATCATCCCCCTTGTCTGCTGCGGCGACGGCAGCCATCATTCCGGCCGCCCCGCCACCGACAACGATTGTTTTCATGCATCAAGTCCGGACGCTTTGCGGATGCGTCCTTTTGCCTCTTCTAAATTCTTTATAACGGTATCGCACCAGGAATCAAATTCGGGATCCGGCACCTGACATTCCTCATGAGACAGAACATATTCGATTGTTCTGCGGATTCCTTCCTCAAAGCGGATGTTCATGGCAAGTCCCGGTACCGCACGGTGAAGTTTCGAATTGTCAAACACCACGGAGTTGGACTTATCGCCGATTAATGAACCCGTAAAATCATACTCCGAACATGCCGCCAGAAACTCCGACGAAACATAGTACGGCTTAAATTCCACGTTTAATACCTTTGCTATCGTTTCATAAATCTGGTTCCATGTCAAGGTTTCTTCATTCGTGATATGAAATGCTTCTCCGATTGCGTGCGGATTTCCCAGAAGACCGATGAAACCTTTTGCAAAATCCTCGTTAAACGTCATTCTCCAGAGGCTCGTTCCGTCCCCGTGAACGATGACGGGTTTACCTTCCAGCATTCTCTTCACCACCTGGTAAGAACCCTTTGATCCGTGTACTCCGAGAGGAATGCTTCTTTCATCGTACGTATGGCTCGGACGCACAATGGTTACCGGAAAATCATAATATTTAAAGCGTCCCATCAGAAACTCTTCGATTTCGATTTTCTCCCTTGAATAATTCCAGTAGGGATTCGCCATGGTCGTGCCCTCGGTAATCACATAATCACGTACGGGCTTTGAATAGGCACTTGCAGACGAGATAAACAGAAACTGCTTCGTTTTGCCTTCAAACAGCCTGAAATCCCGCTCCGCCTGTTCTTTATGAAAACAGATAAAATCGCAGACCGCATCAAAATAATTCTTACCGTTGCTGCCCTTCAATTCTAAGTACGAAGCAAGCGCTTTTCGTACTTCTTTTTCGTCATTTACATCGGATACTTTGATAAACTGTGCTTTCCCGTCAAATTCGCCGTTTCGGTTTCCGCGGTTGATTAAAACCACTTCATCGCCTCTTGCAAGTAAGGCTCTCGTAATTGCACTTGATATGGTTCCTGTTCCGCCGATAAATAAAATTTTCATACTCATTCCCTCGCTGCCAGTTCGTAAATTGCCGTTACATCATCCCGGTTTAACGTTTTAAATCCTGCTCTCGTACCGTCTCCGATTCCGAGTTTTTCTACCAGTACCGGAATGTCTTCCTTCCTTGCTCCGATTTCCTTAAAACTTACCGGCATGCCGATTCCGGTTAAGAAATCCTTAAAAGCATGAATCCCCGCCACAGCGGTTTTCTCGGGGTGTTCGAAATCCATCGGAATTCCCCAAACTCTGGTGGCCGCCTCACAGAAACGCATGACGTTTTCGGAATAAACATATTCCATCCATGCAGGCATGATTACCGCAAGACCGGCTCCGTGTGCGCAGTCGTAGAGACCGGAAAGTTCATGTTCCAGACCGTGGGAGTTCCAGTCCTGTTTCCGGCCGCTTCCGATAATGTCGTTGTGTGCAACGGTTCCTGCCCACATAATGTTTGCCCTGGCGCCGTAATCGGTCGGATTCTTTACCGCGACAGGGCCTTCCTTAATCATGGTAAGCAGAAGTGCCTCGCAGAGTCTGTCGGTGCATTCCACGTCCGTGGAAGTTGTAAAATAACGCTCGAAAATATGAGCCATAATATCCGTAATTCCGCAGGCCGTCTGATATGCGGGAAGCGTGTAGGTAAGCTCGGGATTGAGAATCGAAAATTTCGGACGATACAGATCCGAGGTAAGGCAGCGTTTTAACATGCCGTCTTCCTTCGTAATAACACTGCTTCCGCTGCCTTCGCTGCCGGCTGCCGCAATCGTAAGAACGGTACCGATGGGAATGGTTTTTGTCAGGGGAGATTTTTTCTCATACAAATCCCAGAAATCGCCGTCATAATAAAATCCGCCCGAAATCGCCTTGGAAGAATCGATGACGGAGCCGCCGCCGATTGCAAGAATAAAATCAACGCCCTCTGCCCGGCAAAGTGCAATCCCTTCTCTGACAAGAGTGTCTCTGGGATTAGGTTTTACACCGCCTAAGGTGACGTAAGAAATACCCTCGGCTTTCAAAGATGCCGCAACGCGGTCCAAAAGGCCTGATTTCTTTGCGGATTCTCCGCCGTAATGAATGAGTACTTTGCTTCCGCCCCATTTTTTAACCAGTCTTCCCGCTTCATTTTCCTTCTCTTTTCCGAAAACGAATTCCGTCGGTGAATAAAACTGAAACTGCTCCATAATAACCCCTCCGATCAAAAAAGAATGATGAGTTAATTATGAAGCAGTTTACGTCAAATTACTATTTTATTTTCTTCAAAAAATAGAATAAATCTCTCTTAGCTTTTGGCAAATTTAATGCGGCCACTGCCGGAATGTTTCGCATTATACAAAGCCTCGTCCGCGCTCTTGAAAATACGGTCCACGCTGTGTCCGTCCTCTCCGAATGCGGCACCGACACTGACAGTAATGGCCGGGACTCCGTCTATGGCATTTTGCATTTTATCGTTCATGATTTCGACTTTTCGTTCAATCAGTTCTTTTAAGGTTGAATTGCAGTGAACCATAATCACCGCAAATTCATCTCCGCCGATCCGGCATACATAGTCCTGTGAGCGGAAACTGTTGTAAATCACATCTGCGGTCTTAATAAGCACCTTATCGCCCATATCATGACCGTACATATCGTTAATCTGCTTGAACTTGTCAAGGTCAAGAATTAACAGCGTTGCGGATTCCATATCGACATTGCTTAACAAAAACTCATAACCGCGGCGGTTGTAAAGACCGGTCAGCTTATCGTGCGTTGCCTCATAATTTAACTTCTCTTTATTCACCACGTTGGTCTGATACATGAGATTGTACGTCTTTGCAAGGAACCGGACCTCGTAAGCTCCGGATAAGGGAATATCTTTCTCTTCCCGAATCCTTTCCACCGCTTTCTTGATCGGAACGATGATTAACTTAGCGGTCAGCAGCACAACCATAAGCGTGATAACGATTAAAAACCAGGTAAGGAAATGTTCGAACCAAACCTGTTTGCGGACACGATTCGTCATATCCTGCTGTTTGGCATTCATCTCATCCATCAGATCCTTTAAACAGGAATCAATATGTTTGGAAATGCTGTCCTTCTTGGCCATATAGTTTTCATCGAACATTAAGTCTTCGGCCATCCTGATTTTCGCTTCTTTCGAAAGCGCCAGATCGTTTTTCTTAATCTGGGCATTCTGAACCTGAACCGGGAACGATTCAAGATTGTAACCGTATCCGATTACGGCAAGCTTTGCCGCGTATAATTCGGTATTCATCAGTTCCATGGAATCATCCATGGCCTCCTGAAGGTTCTGATAAGCCATCGTTTTGCCGTTCTTCGAACGCAGTTCTTCCAATGCCTTGTCACGCCTTCTTTCGATGTATGCCTCGTTAAAATAGTTATCCAGATGCTGTCTGTCACCGGTAACGACGAAGACTTGCATTTCCTGTGTCAGGTAATCGGAAGCTTCCATCAGTTCGTTTGCGCTGTTTTGCAATTCAATCGTATTCTGTGTAATACGGTTGGATTCATTGTACATGTTTGTTGTCCGGCGCATCGCAAAGAAAAGCATGATTGACGCAATCAGTGCAAGAACAAACATCACGATATTGACCAGACGTATGGAAATTCCCTGTTCCTTATGAAACGATATCGATTTCATCCGACTCCCTCCAAACGCAGGAACCCCTGTAAAAACAGGGGTCCCTTCCGTATCTCTTTGGAGAAATCCCTCTCCAAAATATCATACTGAAATTAATTTATACAGGATATGCTCCGTTTTTGGTATCCGCAGCGGATAAATCGATTTTTTCCTGCTGTGCCATACGATACTTAAAGAACTCGGTAGCAACCTGAGGGAACAGTGCATAGGACAATACATCTTCGTCCTGCTGTTTCCACTCCTTCATCTCCGACTCGATTTTTTCAAGCTCGGGCTCGGTATGTCCTGTAGCTTCCGCACTTCTTGCGGTGGATCTGGGCTCGCCGGGAATTACCTTGTCGATAACAGCCTGATCCATGGGTTTAACGGTCTGACCGTAGTTACCGCGAAGCAGATCCTTGAACTCGCCGGTAGCCATCTTGTAACGCTCGCCCATAAGGACGTTGAAAATAGCCTGGGTTCCGACAATCTGTGAAGACGGGGTAACCAAAGGAGGCTCACCACAGTCTTTACGTACTCTGGGGATTTCCTCGAGTACATCGTTGTAACGGTCTTCCGCGTGCTGCTCTTTCAACTGGCTAACCATGTTGGAAAGCATACCGCCGGGTACCTGATAAAGCAATGTTTTGATGTTTACGCCAAGAACCTTGGTGTTCATAAGACCGTTTGCCAGGCACTCTTCTCTGTAAGGACGGAAGTAATCCGCAATCTGGGCAAGAATCTTCTGATCCAGACCGGAATCATAAGGTGTTCCCTTAAAGGTCTCAACCATAACTTCGGTAGCGGGCTGGGAAGTACCGAGTGCGAAAGGAGAAATCGCGCAGTCGATAACGTCTACACCGGCTTCTACCGCTTTGAGCTGGGTCATGGAAGCTACACCGGAAGTATAGTGGGTATGTAACTGGATGGGAAGTTTGGTATTCTCTTTCATCGCCTTGATTAATTCCGCAGCGGTGTAAGGAAGTAACAGACCTGCCATATCCTTGATGCAGATGGAATCCGCACCCATCTCTTCAATCTGTTTTGCGGTATTTGCCCAGTACTCTAAGGTATAAGCATCGCCTAGGGTGTAGGACAATGCAATCTGTGCATGTCCTCTGCCTTCCTGTGCCTTGATTTTGTTTGTTGCATCGACTGCAGCCTGAAGGTTACGAAGGTCGTTCAAGCAGTCAAAAATACGGATGATGTCGATACCGTTTGCAATGGACTTCTCTACGAAAGCGTATACAACGTCATCTGCGTAAGGACGGTATCCTAAAATATTCTGTCCGCGGAATAACATCTGCAGTTTGGTATTTTTAAATCCGTCTCTTAATTTACGAAGTCTTTCCCAGGGATCTTCCTTTAAGAAACGAAGGGAAGCATCGAAGGTTGCACCGCCCCAGCACTCTACGGAGTGATATCCGACTTTGTCCATGGTCTCGATGATGGGAAGCATGATTTCGGTCGGCATTCTGGTGGCGATTAAGGACTGATGAGCGTCACGAAGGACGGTCTCGGTTATTTTAATCGGC
>ODAJ014738098.1_pt1 | contig 15570 bp, 11 predicted proteins | sample 1539241 | NCBI WGS metagenome assembly ODAJ01 (sample SAMN02144231, study PRJEB22623) | gut metagenome | biome: sheep rumen | host: Ovis aries | place: New Zealand
CAGATACCCTTCGTTGCCCTCGCTGGAGAGAACGAGATAGCTGCAGGCAAACTAACATTAAAGAATATGTTGAGCGGAGAACAACAATTGCTTAATATAGAAGAAATTATAAATATAGTAAAATCATGAAGAAAAGCCTCGTCCTTGCCTTTGCAGCCCTGCTGATGCTGACGGCTACCGTACCCGATAAGACCACAACCATCTTTATCATTGGTGACTCTACGGCTGCCAATAAGGATATCTCTGGCGGCAAGCAGGAGCGAGGCTGGGGTATGGCCCTTCAGTGTTATTTCGACGACAACATCCTTGTAGATAACCACGCTGTCAATGGGCGTTCCTCGCTCTCGTTCATCCGCGAAGGCCGTTGGGACAAGGTGTTGGAACGCCTCAAGCCAGGCGACTATGTCATCATTCAGTTTGGCCATAACGATGAAAAGGCAGGGGCCGACCGTCATAGCGACCCAGGTTCAACCTTCGACTACAATCTGGCTAAGTATGTACGCGAAACACGTGAACATGGCGGCATTCCTGTGCTGATGAACTGCGTCGTGCGACGCAATTTCTTTGTGAATGCACCTGAGAACGACGACGATGAGAAGCTGCGCACCACGACCTTCAAGGACGGTGTGAAGATGGTAGAGGGCGATTCCCTCATCGACACCCACGGACTCTACCGTGTGGCTCCCCGTGATGTGGCCCGTCGCATGAATGTCCATTTCATCGATGCCAACCAAATCACCCACGATCTCGAGCAGGGTCTCGGCACAGAGGCTTCCAAGAAGCTCCACATGTGGTTCTTGCCAGGCCAAGAGCCCAGTGTCCCCGCAGGCCGTCAGGACAATACACATTATAATATATATGGCGCACACGTCGTAGCCAGGTTGTTGGCCGATGCCCTCTGTAAGGAGATTCCCGTGCTGAAGCCCTATCGCTGCGAGGCCGATATCTCCGTCGATACCCAAGGACGTGGCGACTATCTCGACCTGCAGTCTGCGCTGACAGCCGTCGACACGTCGAAGCCCGTTACCATCCAGATACTGGGTGGCGAGTGGGAGAGGCCCCAGTTGCCCAAGAAGTCAAAAGTGAAGTTCGTCCTCCGTCAGGGAGCCGTTTGGAAATAACAATTCAAGTATATCATGAACAAGAACGAGAAATTTGTCATCACGATCAACCGTGAGTTAGGAAGTGGCGGTCGCACTATCGGCCGCAAGTTGTCTGAACGCCTGGGCGTGACCTTCTACGACAAGGCTGTCATCAAGGCTCTTCAGAAGAAGTTCAGACTCTCCATCGACGAGATCGAACGCCTGAAGGGACAGAACCACTCTTGGTGGGCCGAACTGAAACGCGCCCTGTGGAGAGACGAGTCGTACAGCATGCCTTATTATCAGGCCACGATGGTCGACTACAACGATGTGCCCACCTCTTTCAGGATGTTTGAGACCGAGGAGGAGATCCTCACAGGCATCGCCGAGGAAGAGTCGTGCGTCGTGGCTGGTCGTGCAGGCTTCTACGTGTTCCGTAATCACCCCAACCACATGAGCATCCTCATCCAGGCCTCGATGGACTACCGCGTGAAGCGCCTGATGCGCAAGCAGAACCTGAGCGAGGAAGATGCCCTCAAGACCATCAAGAAGGTCGACGAGATGCGTGAGAACTACGTGAAGGGATATACCAAGACCTCACGCTATGACACCCGCAACTATAATCTCGTGATTTCTGTCGATGACAAGACCGAAGACGAGGTTGTCGATCTTATCATGCAATATATCAAATAAATAAAAAAACTACAAGAAAATGAAGAAAACAAGATTATGGGTGGTTGCCGCCATCTTTACCATCTGCGGCACAACAACAGTCATGACAGGTTGCAAACAAGCTACTGCAAAGGATAATCCCACAGCCTCAGTGCAGTCCACAGAACTGATTCGCACCAGTCAGAGCTGGGACGGCGTAGAGCTGCCCGACTATCTGAAGGGACGCCCCGAACTGGTGGCCGTCAAGTATGTGTTCCCCGCAGGCAAAAAGCTGGGCTGGCATCATCATCCCGTGATGAACTACGGCATCCTAGTGCAGGGCGAGCTGACTATCATCGGACAAGATGGAAAAGAGAAAGTCGTCCATGAGGGCGAGGCTGTCGTGGAGATGGTCAACACCATCCATCACGGAGAGAACCGAGGCAACAAAGACGTCATCCTCTATATGTTCTACCTCTCTCAGAAAGACCTGCCTTTGGCTGTGCAGCACCCAGAGATTCCGCTGGAATAGCGTCAGCCGAATATCCATACGCGACAAAGCGTGCATTGCTCCCAATACTTTGTCGCAAAAACATCTAAGGCTTAAAGCCTGTCTGCCAGACGGCTTTGACACCTTCGCAGAAGTCGTAGAGGATATGACGGCCCTGGATGCGGCGACCAGCAGGGAGGAAACCACAGACGATGCGGGTGATGTGACGGCGGATGTTGAATGTCTTCGGATCATCCACACCGATGCTTTCTACGCGTAAACTGAAACGGCCGATGCCAGGAAGGACAACCGTCTGCCCCTCTGTAAGTTTCTGCTTTAAAATATCTTGTAGCTCGGTTACTACACCCACAACGGCACCTTCTGAGAAACCGCTGTTACGGCAAGCCTCAGCAGCAATCTCATCAAGCGTTACCTCACCCTGACTGACTGCTTTTGCAAAATATTTCCCATAAGAGCTACTGCTCTTGATATTGTTCTTGATAAGTTTGATATGTACTGCCATTTGATTGTGCTATTTTTTTAATTATCTATCACTATTTGTTATAACTTATTTATAATCAGTTTGCTATGCTTAGTGATAGATATTTTCTTTCTATCACTACCATCACTCATAGTAAAACAAGTTGTTTTACTTTCTAAAGTGCCACTTTTCCCATGGTAAAGACTATCTGCGACAAGGTAAAACAACTTGTTTTACTTTTAGAGACTACATCTCTTCAACTCTGAATACTGATCCTTTGTTCAACCGTTTGTGTTCATAACCCATTTTAGTCAACCTTCTTCCGAGTTCAACGTCCGTTCCTTTCGTAATCGTAAAGGTAGGGAACAGTTTCTCTAGCCTCTTCATGATCAGTTGGAGAGATACGAACGCAGCATCCTCAGATGTTTCCTCTGGTGATAAATAGGTGAGGGATATCATCTGCTCGTAGTTGTTTACCTGCTGGAACTGCTCGTTCTGCAGCATGATACGAGCGTTGTCTTCGTCCTCAAACCAGTAGTGGCGGCCCTGCTGCAACTCAGTGTAAAGCTGAGCGTACAGCATGTCGTAATTAATCAGCCCCGAGTTGTTAATCTCATCGGCATAGATACAAACGAAACGGCGCGAGCCGGTGGGGTCAACGAGAGGACGGCGGTTGTTGGTGGTGGCAATGAACGAAGCAAAACGCTGACGTTCCTCCATCACCTTACCGTATGGCGGACGGAACTTGACGTCGTTCTTTGATATGAGGTACTTCAGTATTGGCTGCTGCGACTTCGACATGGCGTCAAACTCGTCGATGTTGATGAGAGCATAGCCCGACATGGCGAGGAAGATGTCGTTGTCGTTCTTCATCGACAGTCGGTCGTTGTAGTAGGTCTGCAAGTATTCAGGCAGCAGACGGCGGCAGAAGGTGGTTTTGCCTGAGCCCTGCGGACCGATGAGTAGTGGGACGATGGCATTACCGTGCTGGCGGTCCTTGCCGAGCCACTGAGCCACCATCGAGAGCATCCAGGTGTGGAAGTCGTTTTCCCAGTACTTGTTATCAGTCTTTACCCGCCGGGCGAGTTCGCCTACATAGTCGTGTTTACCGTTCCATTTTGGCAGGTGGCGCATATAATCCTCCATGGGGTAATATTTGGGGATGAGATTCGAGTCGATATAGCGGTTCAGGTCCTTATCCCACGATTCCACCCCCGCCTTCAGCGCCTTAATAGCCATCGTGTTGCGGACGGCCTGATCCAAGGGTTGGAAACCATAGCCTACGGCATTCATGCGATATTCGGGTGTGCCTGTCATCACATTGAGACGCAGGGTGTAGTGCTCCTTCATATAGGCCTCGGTTTTAAAGGCAAGTAGGGCAGAAGGACGGGTGTATTTTGTTGGAACGGTCTTGAGGGTCTCACGCAGGTAGGCTGTCTTAAATGCCGTCTCTATCGTTTCATGGCAAAGACTATCGGAGAGTATGGGTATGAACGAAGCCACACGTGCGCACCATGCCTGGGGAAGGCCCATGATGCGGCAACCATCAGCTAACTGTTCAAGCACGATGATGGCAAACTCCTCGTCGTCACGTAGGTTGTTGTATTTCCCGATAACAGCGTCCAGACAATCATGGAAGCGGCGCATACGACTGTCGCGCAGGCTAAGACCAGGTATCTCCTCTGGATAATTATAGTCGCTGATGCTCTCCTGTATAGGTCGGAATTCGGGTGTCGTTTCCGGTTCTGATGAAACGGTTACAGCTATTGCCGATGGATTATAGAATGGCTGCGGGTCGTAGCTCGCCTTGCAACTGGTTTCGAAGGTTGGCTCGTGCTCAGCTAACGGCGTACCCAACTGCGACGAATAGATGTAATGCAGCTTACGGAAGGCATTGAGCAAAGCTGTTTCCGTGGGATTGCCATCCGAAACTGTGTATGGACATACGATGTGGAGCGAATGGCCGTCGTGTCCCATAAAGCAGAGTAGGGTATAGGGCTGCAGGGTGGCCAGTCGTTTATATTCCTCAACGGTACTCAGGTCGCGTAGGTTCTCTAGCGAGAGCAGTATCAGACTGTTGTAGCTTTTAGCTTTCAACTCACCATTCAGCTTCACCCATTCTGCCGCAAAACACACCTCCTTGCTAAAGTCCCGTGCATACTGCTGTCGATAGGTGCCATCCCTCAACTGCGCAACAAACTCCTCGAGTTCCTCACGCGTGTACCTCTTTTTATTTCTTTCTGAGTTGATAATTGTTATTTTCATTGCTATTATTGATTAATATTTGACTACAAAGTTACTAAATTTTAAGGTCAAATGCAAGCATTTTACAAGAAATCTTGCATTTTTACCTAAAATAGTGATAGATAATTTAAATCTGTCACTCATGTTATCTTATTGATTATAAGAAAATTAATTTAAATAGTGATACTTTTTCAAAATTTTGAGTAAAATCTTAATTGGTGTAGTTATATATGAGTATGGAAATAAGTGCCTGAGTATTAAATAATGTGTAAAATCCTAATAAAAAAGATGTAATCTCGTAGATAATTTGTATTTTTGCAGATGTTCCCATGCAGAAGCCTGGCTTAGACCAGGCGTAAGGGATGGGGGCAGACATCATGGACATAGGCGTTTTCTGACGCCTTGGTTTTGACGTGTTGGAACTTCGCAAATTCAAACTGTCAGTCAAGAACAAGGCAACGGGGACGCCCCTTGGGATGTTTATAGACAGCCCATATTGTGCATATAGGATGGCTTGTGAGTCATTGCTATAGCTGTATGGGTATCACTATAACATTCTGCGTGGGGCTTTCTGCGTTGCTCGCTTCGACTGACAGGGCAATGCGAAGGCCTCAACACGTGGAACGGGCAACAGGACTGGCTCCACGTTTTTTATGCTCCTTGATGTAGAACCAATTACTAACCTCGCAGCCTTCTGGGAGCCTGGCCGCACAAATGGAACTCTGATTTCCTATAGACAGCAGTCAGATGGAGCTGATTAACAACATTAACAAGACGCTGCGCGATGATTTGATGCAGCAAATAAAAGCTGGTAGCCGACTCTCGATAGCGGCCTCTTGCTTCTCCATCTATGCCTTTCAGGAACTGAAGGATGTACTCAAAGCTATCAAGGAACTGCGTTTCATCTTCACCTCGCCGACCTTTACAACTGATAAAACGCCCAAACAGCAGCGTGAGTTTTATATCCCTCGTTTAGATCGTGAGCGTACACTCTATGGTTCAGAGTTCGAAGTAAAACTTCGCAACGAACTCACACAGAAAGCTATCGCCCGTGAATGTGCAGAGTGGATTCGGCAGAAGGTATGTTTCAAGTCGAATCGCACCAACGAACAGATGATGGGATTCATCAATCTTGATGATACGAGCTATTCACCTATTAATGGCTTTACAACAGTTGATTTGGGTTATGAGAAAGGCAACAATGCCTACACGATGATTCAAAAGGCAGAAACTCCTTTCTCCAAAGCTTATATCGACCTTTTCAACCAATTGTGGAATGACGGCAGCCGCCTGCAGGTGGTGACTGAAGAGGTGATTGATAGCATCAGCAATGCCTACAAAGAGAACGCTCCAGAGTTCCTGTATTTTGTGGCTCTCTATAACATCTTCAATGAGTTCTTAGAGGACATCAGCGAGGACGAACTGCCTAAGGAGGCAACAGGTTTCAAAAACTCTGCCATCTGGAACAAACTCTACAACTTCCAGCGCGATGCCGCATTGGCTATCATCAATAAACTAGAGAAATATAATGGTTGTATTCTGGCTGATAGCGTAGGTCTTGGAAAGACATTCACAGCCCTGAGCGTTATCAAATACTTTGAGAGCCGCAATCGCACTGTATTGGTGCTTTGTCCCAAGAAGCTCTATGAGAACTGGAACACCTACCGCCAAAACTATGTCAACAATCCGCTGGCGAAAGATCGTTTGAATTATGATGTGCTCTATCATACAGACCTCAGTCGTGAAAGTGGATATAGCAATGACCTCGACTTAGAGCGAGTCAATTGGGGCAATTATGATTTGGTAGTAATCGACGAGAGCCACAACTTCCGCAATGGTGGAAAGGTAAGTACAGACGAGAACGGTGAAAATCCGCGTGAGAACCGCTATCTACGCCTGATGAACAAGGTGATACGTGCTGGAGTTAAAACCAAAGTGTTGATGCTTTCAGCTACCCCCGTCAACAATCGTTTCAACGACTTGAAGAACCAGTTGCAGTTGGCTTACGAAGGAAAAGCAGAATCATTCAATGAGCTGCTTTCTACAGATCGTGGTGTTGACGATATCTTCCGCCAGGCACAGACAGCCTATAACATCTGGGCAAATCTGCCTCCAGAAGAACGTACCACAGAGCGCCTCTTGGGTATGCTCAGTTTTGATTTCTTCAAACTCTTGGATGCTGTTACCATTGCACGTAGCCGCAAGCACATCCAACAGTATTATGATACGACAGATATCGGCACTTTCCCTGAGCGTTTGAAGCCTATTTCTCGTCAGCCTCATCTCACTGACCTTGATACAGCTATCAACTACAATGAGATATTCGAGCAACTGCAGTCGCTTCGATTAGCCATCTATGCGCCCTCGGCTTTTATTTTGGATAGTCAGCTCTATAAATATAAAGAGGAGGAAAGCACTACGGGCCATCGCCTGAGTATCGAAGAGCGCGAACAGGGTATTCAGCGCCTGATGAACATCCAGTTGCTGAAGCGCCTGGAGTCGAGTGTCAACTCGTTCCGCCTAACTTTGGAGCGTATTCGCGATTACATGCAGGAAACACTCGATGCCATCAAGCGTTATCAAAGTGGCGACAGGCGCATTTCTATTGATGACTACGAGGATGTGGATGGCGACGAAGATGAGCAGGACTTCATGATCGGTAAGAAGAAAAACCGTATTCTCCTGGAGGATATGGACTATATATCATGGCAGCGTGAAATTAAGGGCGATCTTGAAATCATCCGCCTATTGTTGACTATGTTGGAGAGTATCACGCCTGAACATGACTCAAAATTGCAGCAGCTTGTTGCAGATTTGCAGCATAAGTTTACCCATCCCATCAATGGCGATAACAAGAAGGTACTTATCTTCACAGCCTTCTCTGATACCGCCCTCTATCTTTACGATTGCTTGGCAGACAAAATCAAATCAAAATACGGCTTGAATGTAGCTTTGGTTACTGGTGACGTAGAGGCTCGAAGCACCATGAAGCTACGCGAAAAACTCGACTTCAATAAGGTGTTGACGCTCTTTTCGCCCATATCCAAAGAGCGTGCGGCCATCTATCCCCACTTGCAGGAGGATATCGACGTGCTGATAGCTACCGACTGTATCAGCGAGGGTCAGAACCTACAGGATTGTGACTACCTTATTAATTATGATATCCATTGGAACCCCGTGCGTATCATCCAGCGATTTGGACGTATAGACCGTATTGGCTCACAGAACGCTCAGATACAGTTAGTGAACTACTGGCCTGACATGACGCTCGACGAGTATATCAATCTGAAAGGCAGAGTGGAGAGCCGCATGAAAGCCACTGTACTCACAGCTACAGGCGACGACAACCTATTGTCGCCTGAGGAGAAAGACGACCTGGAGTATCGCAAACAACAGCTGGAGCGGCTGAAAGAAGATGTGGTCGATTTGGAAGAGATGAATTCTGGCGTCAGCATCATGGACTTAGGCTTAAATGAGTTCCGTCTCGACCTGTTGGAATATATGCAGGCCAACCACGATGTTGAGCACACGCCTTTTGGGCTTCATGCAGTCGTAAGAGGTAATTCCCAAACACCAGCTGGCACCGTCTTCGTTCTAAAGAATCGAACTGCTGGCGTCAACATCGACCATAAGAATCAATTGCATCCCTTTTACATGGTATATATCCGTGATGATGGCGAGGTGCAGGTAGATCATTTGCATCCCAAGGAACTCTTAGACAAGATGCGACTTATCTGCAAACAGGTTTCCAAGCCTGATGTAGAGCTCTGCCATGAGTTTAACAAAGAGACGCGTGATGGCTTGCGCATGGGCAAGTATTCCGAGTTGCTCAGCAAAGCCATCAACTCTATCATATCCGTCAAGGAACAATCTGATGTAGATAGTTTCTTGGAGGGTTTTGCTGGTGAACTTTTCGAGGAACACTATGTTGGTCTCGACGATTTTGAATTAATCTGCTTCTTAGTAATCAAGAATTAGAGAATTATGTACGGATTGCCTGCCAATACCCTCATCAACCAGCCACTCTATAAGAAGACTGTGTTTGAGAAGTTCAACCTGAAAACGGTTGAGCGAGAGCGTTTTGATGCCGACATCAGTAAGATGGCATTAGTGGCTCGAATCTCTCCAGCCACCGTTCCTGCTTTGGCAGAAGGCCAGGAGATAAAAGGCTTTTATGTACTGCAAGTCACCTTGAAGCATCAAGATTATGATATAAAGAACATCCTATTGCTCCAAAAGCTGATACCTCAAAAGATAGTTTTTGCCTTACACTATTCACCTCCCCTCGGGGAGGATGGGAGGGGGGTGACTCAACTTTGCGTGTTCCATACCCGTTTGCAGCAGTCAGACTGGCGCAATACAGAATCAACGGAGATACCTTTGACAGGCTTGTCGCTCGATGAAGTATGGGAGAATATCGTTGCTGTTATTGGTGGTTTGGATGCTCAGGCAGAAGAATCTATCGAAGAGCAGATTATCAATCGCGAGCAGCGAGAAAAGTTGCTTCACCAGATAGAAGCCCTCGAAAAGCGCGCCCGCACAGAAAAGCAAACCCGCAAGAAATACGAGTTGCATCAACAAATCATAAAACTAAAAATGGAATTAGCAGAATGAACAACGATATTTGGGCTTTTCTTAAGCAATGCGATGCAGATGCATGTGTCGAGAAGATAGATGTTGTGTGTACTCATAATTACCAAGTTTCAACATCTTTAACCATTTCGGCACTCTGTCGAAGCTCTTTTGCTATGGTCATAGCATCTGCTGAGCCACCGAAGTCACCACTGAACTTTTTTAATGCTTCGTCCAGGCGAGCATTATTATCCTGCTTTAATTCGGATTCTTTAGGCATAATCAGTTTGTTGGCAAGCCACTCACGATCTTCCTGCGAGAGCGAAAGCCCCTGCAAATATGTCCACAGGTTGTTTAATGCAAATGATGTCATAATCCAATTACCTTTGATTCCGCTGCAAAAATAAGAAGAAAAACTGAATAAACAAAATATATATGGAAAAATTAAATATGCAGACCACGGATGTGGTAGATGAGAATATCAAGCGAATTGGGGAATTGTTTCCTAACTGCTTGACAGAAGTGAAGGACGAGAAAGGGCGTCCTCAGGTGGCAATCGACTTTGACCAGCTACGTCAGGAACTGTCGAAGAATATCGTGGAAGGCCCCGAAGAGCGCTATCAGTTTACTTGGCCTGATAAGCGCAATGCCATCCGACTGGCGAATGCGCCTACCACAGATACCCTTCGCCCATGTCGTGAAGAGAGCGTAGATTTCGACAATACCCAAAATCTCTATATCGAGGGTGACAACCTGCAAGTGCTGAAACTCCTGCGAGAGAACTATTTGGGTAAGGTGAAGATGATTTATATTGACCCACCATACAACACGGGTAATGACTTCGTGTATAACGACAATTTTGATCAAGATAAGCAGGAGTATGTTCACAATAGTGGGCAGTATGACGAACAAGGTAACCAACTTGTCACGAATACAGAAAGCAATGGACGCTTCCATACTGATTGGCTCAACATGATTTATCCTCGACTGAAAGTGGCTAAAGATTTGTTGAGTGATGATGGAGTGATTTTTATTTCTATTGATGATAATGAACAAGAAAACTTGAAACGTGTAGCGGGTGAAGTGTTTGGCGCACATAATTTCATTGCTCAGTTAGTTTGGGAAAGAGCTTTCTCTCCCAAAAACGATGCGCGTTTTATTTCTAATAGTCATGATTATGTTTTGATGTTTGCGAAAGATATCAATCACTTTGTTATTGGTAGATTAGACCGTACAGAAGAAGCTAATGCTCGCTATTCTAATCCAGATAATGACCCTCGTGGTGTATGGATGTCAAGTGATATCTCTGTTAAGACGTATAATGCTGAAAATGATTTTCCAGTCACGACCCCTTCGGGGCGTGTTGTCGAGCCTCCAGCAGGTCGCTGCTGGAGGCTCTCGCGGAATGCTTTCCGCGAGAGACTCCAAGATAATCGCATCTGGTTTGGGCCTGATGGAGATGGTGTACCACGTATTAAGCGTTTCCTTTCCGAATTGAAATTTGAAGGAATGGCTCCAACATCTATCTTGTTTTATAAAGATGTTGGACATAGCCAGGAAGGCGCGAAAGAGGTTGTTGCTTTGTTAGATAAGGGCGTGTTTGATGGCCCCAAACCTGTGCGCCTATTGAAAAGGCTTTTAACTCTTGCTAATCTGAAAGAAGACTCTATTGTGTTAGATTTCTTTTCCGGATCAGGATCAACAGCGCATGCTTTGATGTCTTTCAATACGGAAAAGCAGAAGAATTGTAAATTCATTCTTGTACAGCTGCCAGAAGATACTGACCAAAAGGCCAAAGATGCAGGATTTAATACTATTCCTGAAATAGGCAAAGAGCGCATACGCCGTGCAGGCAAGAAAATCAAAGAAGAAAGCCCGCTGACAACACAAGACCTTGATACTGGTTTCCGTGTGCTGAAGCTCGACTCATCAAATATGCAGGATGTTTATTATACTCCAGCGGAGTTCAATGAAAGAGACTTGTTTGAGGATAATATCAAACCAGACCGAACAGAGGAAGACCTGCTGTTCCAGACGATGATAGAACTCGGCATTGAACTGTCTGCCAAAATCGAGCAGACGCAGATTGCAGGCAAGACGGTTTGGAACGTGAGCGATGGATACTTGATGGCTTGCTTCGATGAGGCTGTGAACGAGACTACTATCACCGAAATTGCCAAGCAGCAGCCTTATTACTTCGTGATGCGCGACAAGAGTCTCGCCAACGACAACGTAGCAGATAACTTCGAGCAGATTTTCAATCATTATAGTAAGGATACCATCCGCAGAATCCTCTAAACGAAGCAGATGTATGAAATTTAAGTTTAAAATACAACAATACCAGACGGAAGCTGTGGAGCAGACGGTGAATGTGTTTGCTGGGCAGCCATCGAAGACGAATGCACAGTATCGCCGTGACTTGGGTAAGACTGGCGGACGTATCGTGTATGATGAGGATTATGTGGGATGGCGCAATGCTGATGTGGAACTGAGTGACAAGCAACTGCTTGACAACATCAAACAGCTGCAAGTGGATGGCAACATCCCACAGAGCAAACAGCTAAGTAAGCCCGATGGCTTGGGCGCCTGTTCGCTTGATATTGAGATGGAGACAGGTACGGGTAAGACCTACGTCTATATCAAGACGATGTTCGAAATGAACAAGCGTTATGGCTGGTCGAAGTTCATCGTGGTGGTGCCAAGCATTGCCATTCGTGAAGGCGTGTACAAGAGCTTCACGATGCTGGAAGAGCACTTCATGGAGCTATACGGCAAGAAGGCTCGCTTCTTTATCTATAACAGTTCGAACCTGACGCAGATAGATTCATTCAGTAGCGATGCTGCCATCAATGTGATGATTATCAACACCCAGGCCTTTGCCCGCGACTTTAAGGAAGATGCGAAGAATAAGGTCAGCCTGATTATGTACACCAAGCGTGATGACTTCCAAAGTCGCAGACCTATTGATGTGATAGCTGCCAATCGTCCAATCATCATTATGGACGAGCCGCAGAAGATGGAAGGTGCTGCCACACAACGAGCCTTGAAGAACTTCAAACCGCTGTTTGTGCTGAACTATTCGGCTACACACAAGACATCGCACAACTGCATCTATGCGCTGGATGCCTACGATGCCTATTGCCAACGACTGGTAAAGAAAATCCAGGTTAAGGGTATCACACTCCAGAACCTGATGGGCGCACAGGCGTATATCTATTTTGACAGCATCGTGCTCTCAAAGAATAAGGCACCAGAAGTGAAGCTGGAGATTGAGGTGCAAGGAGCTAATCAGGCAAGAAGACAAACCATGAAGTTTTCGCAGGGCGACTCGCTCTACGATGCTTCGAAACTGCCTGCTTATAAGGAGTTTGTGATAACAGACATCAACCCAAGGACGAACACCGTTTATTTCCGCAATGGCGACCAGATAAGAGCTGGTGAGGTGATAGGCGATGTCAGCGAGAAGACCATTCAGCAGGTGCAGATACGTGAGACCGTGAAGAGCCATTTCGAAAAAGAACGCCAGTTGTTCCAACAAGGTATCAAGACGCTCTCGCTGTTCTTTATTGATGAGGTGAAGAACTACAAAAGCTATGACGAGAGTGGGGAAGTGGTAAAAGGTGACCTGTGGAAGATGTTCGAGTATGAGTATAATCGCTACTTGAACGAGAACTTGTCGCTGTTTGAAGACGACTATCAAAAATATCTGAAGCGTTTCAACGTAGAGCAGGTGCATAATGGTTACTTCTCGATAGATAAGAAAGGTCATGCAGTGAATAGTGATGTGAAGCGAGGAAATGACACATCGGATGATATCTCTGCCTACGACTTGATTCTGAAAGACAAGGAAAGGTTGTTGAGTTTCGATGAACCTACACGATTCATCTTCTCGCATTCTGCCTTGCGTGAGGGTTGGGATAATCCAAACGTTTTCCAGATTTGTACGCTTCGCCATGCCAATAGTGCTACAGCTAAGCGTCAAGAGGTGGGGCGTGGATTGCGCATCTGTGTGGACCAGCAAGGAAACCGCATGGATGCAGAACGGCTGGGCGATGCTGTTCACGACATCAATAAACTGACGGTGATTGCCAACGAGAGTTATTCCACATTTGTGGATGACCTGCAGAAAGATACGCGTGAGGCCTTGCGTGAGCGTCCTACTGTGGCTACTGTTGCCTACTTCGAGGGTAAGACCTTTATGCTGGGCACAGAGCGTTATACCATCAGCAATCAGGAGGCTGCCAGCATCGTGAGCTATCTGTTCGACAATGACTATACTGATTCTAAGGGAAACATCTTGCCTGAATATCATAAAGACATGGAGCAAGGTACATTGGCTCCACTCAGCAAGAAACTGCAACCCATCAGCGAGCAGGTACACAGGCTGATACAAGGCATCTTCGACCCATCAGCTCTGGAGGGCATGATAGAGGATGGTAACGACAAAGCAGAGGTGGTAAACGACAAACTAAACGACAATGCTGCAAAGGATGAGTTCAAACGACTGTGGGCAGAAATCAATCACCGTTATGTCTATACCGTTCACTATGACAGCGAGGAACTCATCAAGAAATCCATTGCTGCCATTGACAAAGACCTGACTGTGACCCAGATGAAGTATGTGGTGACGACAGGTGAACAGGGTGAGGACGATTTGGAGTTTACGGGTAATCAGACAACCTGCAGGCAGACGATGCGCGAGGTGTCAACATCGACTGTGCCTTACGACTTGGTTGGTGATATTGCTCGTGGCGCTACGCTGACCCGAAAGACTGTAGTGCGTATTCTGAAAGGTATTCTGCCAGCACGACTGCTGCTGTTCAAGAATAACCCTGAGGAGTTTATCCGTAATGTCGTCAAGCTCATTAAGGAGCAGAAGGCGACTATGATTGTGGAGCATATCAGTTATAATCGTACGGAGCAGACTTATGATACCGACATCTTTACTCAGGAGAAGAACCGCCAGACTATCGACAAGGCTTATCCTGCCAAGAAGCACATATTGGATTATGTGTTCACAGACAGCAAGGGCGAACGCCAGTTTGCTGAGGATTTGGATAAAGCAGAAGAGGTTTGCGTGTATGCCCGCTTGCCTCGCTCATTCCAGATTGCAACACCCGTTGGCAACTATGCGCCCGACTGGGCTATCGCCTTCAACGACAATGCAGGCGTGAAGCACATTTTCTTTATTGCAGAGACCAAAGGCTCAATGGCCTCGATGCAACTGAAAGGAGTAGAGAGAGCAAAAATAGACTGCGCCAAGAAACTCTTTAACGAAGTCTCAACTAGCAAAGTTCGTTATCACGAGGTTAATAGCTATGATGCTCTTTTAGATGTGATGAAAACGTTGCCGTAAAATCATAATCGATGTCAAAAGGACTCGAGAAATCAATTATTTGAAAGTTTAGACGTTGTATAAATTGATAAATGGATGAGAAAAAAGTTTGGTCGGTTCAGAATTTTGTCGTATATTTGCAAACGGAATATTTGAAATTCTTTTAATAACTAAACAAATAACAATTTATGAAGAAAAAGTTCATTTGCGCCGTTTGTGGATATATCTATGAAGGCGATGCTGCTCCCGAGAAGTGCCCCGTATGTAAGGCTCCTGCCTCTAAGTTCTCTGAACTAAAGGACGATGGTGAAACGACCTATGCTACCGTTCACAAGATTGGCGACGGCAAGCCCGAGGGGGTCAGCCAAGAGATGATTGACGACCTGCGTAACCACTTCAACGGTGAGTGCGGAGAGGTTGGTATGTATCTGGCCATGAGCCGTCAGGCCGATCGTGAGGGTTATCCCGAGATTGCTGAGGCCTTCAAGCGCTATGCCTTCGAGGAGGCTGAGCACGCTGCCAAGTTTGCTGAGTTGCTGGGCGAGTGCGTATGGGATACGAAGACCAACCTGGAGAAGCGCGCTGCCGCAGAGGCAGGTGCCTGCGAGGACAAGTTCCGTATCGCCAAGAACGCCAAGGTGGCTGGCTTCGACGCTATTCACGACACAGTGCACGAGATGGCCAAGGACGAGGCTCGTCATGGTGCTGGCTTCGC
>ODAJ011797168.1_pt1 | contig 15565 bp, 14 predicted proteins | sample 1539241 | NCBI WGS metagenome assembly ODAJ01 (sample SAMN02144231, study PRJEB22623) | gut metagenome | biome: sheep rumen | host: Ovis aries | place: New Zealand
AACTCGCTGTCAGGCTCATAAGCACTCCGTATCAGGCTGTCCTGCACGCGTATCAGGCTGTCCTGTGTCTGTATCAGGCTGTCTCGTGGCACCCTGAGACGTTCTTCGCAGACTTGGAGGCTTTGTCGCCGTTGCATCTCAAATGCGACGGCAAAGGTAGATAAAAGCCATTGCGGTTCACGAATACTTCGCAAGGTTATTATCTTTTTTTCTTCAATTTTTTTCTTTTCCTGAATAACGCGGTCATTTGGTCAAGGTCATTTGGTCAAAATCGAAAACGGATGCTGTCAAAACTACCACTATATAAAAATAATATATTATTTATATATAGTGAGCAAATAACCACGTTCCCGAAATCGAAAATGACCAAATGACCTTGACCAAATGACCACGAGTGGAGCACAAGTTTGGCCCGCTTTTTTCTTATTTTATGTATTCTGCAAAATCCGTTAGGTGCATGTCGCCCTTGCGAGCCAGCGTGTCGTGCATAGCGAAGGCGGCAGGCAGGTTGTGACGGGTCTGTCCCATCTTGGCTATCTTCAGGTAGTCCCAGAGCAGCTGCTTGTAGTCGGGGTGAGCACAGTTCTCGATGATGCACTCGGCACGCTGTGCGGGCGACTTGCCACGCAGGTCGGCAATACCCTGTTCGGTGACGATGATGTTGACGTCGTGCTCGGAGCTGTCCTGGTGAGAGACGAAGGGCACAATAGAGCTGATGACACCACCCTTGGCGACTGACGGACAGGTGAAGATGGAGAGGTAGGCATTGCGGATGAAGTCACCCGAGCCACCGATACCGTTCATCATCTTCGTACCGCTGATGTGGGTAGAGTTGACATTGCCATAGAGGTCGGCCTCAATAGCGGTATTGATGGCGATGACACCCAGTCGGCGAATGACCTCAGGAGAGTTGGATATCTCGCTCTGGCGCAGTGTGAGGTGGTTCTTCATATAGTCCATATTGTCGTAGACCTGCATCAGACAGTCGTTCGACACGGTCAGCGAGCAGGCTGAGGCATCCTTCACACGACCGTTGAGCATCATTTCGATGACGGAGTTCTGGATAACCTCTGTGTAGATGTTGAAGTCGGGGACGTGCTTGTCCTCACCCAGTGCACCGAGAATGGCGTTGGCCGTTGAGCCTACACCGCTCTGCAGGGGCAGGAACTCCTTGGGGATGCGGCCTTTGGCCATCTCCTCTACCAGGAACTCTGCTGTCAGGAAGCCAATCTTCTCTGTTACGGGGTCAGAATCCTTGAAGGCGCGGGCCTCGTCGGGGATGTTGCACTCTACGACACCTACCACCTTCTCCTTGGTGATAGAGACGTAGGGCACACCGATGCGGTCGCTGACCTTCTCAATCATAATGGGCTTGCGGTAGGGAGGATCCAATGGCTCATAGACGTCGTGGATGAACTTGGCGTTGGGGTTGTGGAACGAGTTCAGCTCCAAGATGACGTGCTTGGCCAGACGGGCTGCTGTAGGACTGATACCACCAGCGGCAGTCAGGAAGACATGGTAGTCATTGCCCACCTCCTCGATGTCGCAGACCTCCAGAATGGCCCAGTCCAACGGACCATAGAAGCCATAGCGCAGCTCCTGTGCCATGTGGCTCAGGTGCAGGTCGTTATAGGGAATCTCGCCCAGGTTGACGTGCTTGCGGAAGTCGGGGTTGGTGGTGTAGGGGGCACGATAGAGGATGGCCTGTGCATTGGCCAGGTCACCGTCAGTCGACTGTCCGGTAGAGGCACCAGTGAAGATGGCCACTTTAAACTCGCGGCCAGCCTCGTGCTCTGCGACGGCCAGTTTTGCTAACTCCTTTGTTGTTGCCTTGGCCACACCAGCGGGTGTGAAACCACTCATGGCGATGTGGTCGCCATTCTTAATCAGTGCTGCAGCCTCGGCAGCAGTCATACGTGTATAAGCCATTTTAATTACTCTTTGATGATTTTCAATCTGTAATTGTTGTCAATTTGGCTGCAAAATTAGTCATTATCTGTCAAATTGCCAAATAATTCATCAAATATATTCTGCCTACACCGCTCTAATAATTATTGTAAATATGAGAAAAAATATTCAATTTTTTCTATTTTTCTTTCGTTATATTACTAAATTTCGTAATTTTGCCCCCTGTTATGGCTATTAGGTACACACACAAGGAAGAACTTTGGAACTCATGGTCGCATGCCGGAGGCATCGTCATGGGTGCCGTCTTCGGTTTTATCTTTCTCTGGATGTCGTTCAGAGGTGACAACCCGTGGGCGCGTCTCGGCGTCTGTCTGTATCTGTTTGGCATGATGGGCTCTTATGTGGCTTCCACCGTCTATCATGCCTTACCGCTACGCTCCAAGTGGCGTGAACGCTTTCGCCGTTGGGACCATGCTGCCATCTATTGGCACATTGCTGGCTCCTATTCGCCACTAACACTGATAGCACTGCGCGAACAGGGTTACTGGGGCTGGTCGCTGTTCTGCTTTGTATGGGCATGTGCCATAGCAGGAACCATTGTCAGCTTTGTCCGTTTGAAAGAGCACTCCCACCTGGAGACGTTCTGCTTTATAGGTATGGGACTCAGTGTACTGGTAGCTTTCAAACCGCTCATCGACAGCGTCTCGACGGCTGCTGTCATCTGGATAATAGCAGAGGGCGTCTGCTATATCACAGGCGCCCTCTTCTATTCGCTTCATAATAAGCCGTTTATGCACTCCGTTTTCCACTTCTTTGTCCTGGCAGGCAGTCTCTGCCACATCATTGCCGTTTGGGATGTGCTGATGGAGTACATCTGAGGTTTTTATGGCAGCGGTGTCAGCGGATAGATCAGATTGACAATAAAGATATTGGCCGCAAGGATGATAAGATTCATCAGCAAACCAATACGCATGAAGTCGCTGAAGCGGTAGCCACCAGGACCATATACCAACATGTGCGTGGGGGAACCAATAGGTGTAGCAAAACTGCTGCTGACGCTAATCATCAGGGCAACGAGGAAGGGGAATGGCTCGTAGCCCAGCTTCTCGGCTGCTTCGTACATGATGGGGAAGAACATGGCACCCGCTGCCGTGTTCGAGATAAACTCGGTGATGAAGGTGCCGACAAAGCAGACGGCTATCATCACTATTAACGGATTGGTACCGCAGACATTGAGGATGCCATTCGCTAGCCATTCGGCGATGCCCGTCTTCTGGATAGCCAGTCCAAGGACGGCACTACCGGCAAAGACCATCAGGATGTCCCAGTTGATGGCCTTCATGGCCTGCTCCATATTGCAGCAGCGACAGATGAGCATGGCAGCAGCAGCCAGGAAGGCACACTGCAGCAACGGCATGATTCCCAACGCTGACACCACAACCATTGCCACCATGATAGCTGTGGAGACAATGGTTCCTGTACCGATATTGGGCACAGTGTCGGAGTCAAAGAAGCGGAGGTTGTCCTTCAAGGAATGCGTATCCATGTTAAAATTCTTCGAACAAATCAGCAACAGGGTGTCGCCAGCTTCCAAGACGACATCTCGTGGAGCCTCTTCAATGCGCTCACCACGTCGGGAGACTGCTGCCAGCATCACGTTGTTGTCTTTCTCGAAGGTGCTTTGTCCGATGGACTCGCCTATCAGCTTACTACCGAAGGTGACGTAGGCTGTTCGCAACTTGCAGTCTGTGTCCAGTTCGTCCATGCTATAGATATGGTGGTCGGAGCTCACCAACTGGTGGCTCACTGCCATCTCGATGATCTCGTCAATCTGGCCCGCATAAATCAGATGGTCGCCACCCATGATGGGTTCGTCCTCTGAGAGGGGCGTAGGAATGTCGTCAAAGTGGTACATCTTAATCAGACTACCACCATTGACATGGAAGAGACCTGCCTCGCCGATTTTCTGACCTATATAAGGATTGTCCGATGGTACGCGCAGCTCAACGGTATAGTCGCTTGTTGACTCGAAAGCACTCTCAGGAGTCTTGCGGTCAGGTAGTAGTCGGCGCAAGGCAATGATGGACAGCACGCCGACAGCTAAGCAGAACAGTCCGGGAATAGTTGTCGTCAGTATGTTCATCGCCGTACCCGTCTTCTCTTCGTAGAGTCCACTGATAATCAGGTTCGGCGGAGTACCTATCAGCGTACAGACGCCACCCATTCCCGAGGCATAGCTCAGCGGAATGAGCAGTTTTGAGGGTGATACTCCAAGCTTCTTTGCCCACATCTTCACAACGTTCACGAAGAGTGCGACGACCGTTGTGTTGCTGAGAAACGAGCTAAGCGCGGCGACGGGCAGCATCAGTCGTGTGACGGCCTTGCCATAGCTGCCGGGCGTGCCGAGCAGGTTTTTAACAATCCATTGCAGCACACCGGTATAGGTCAGTCCGGCCACAACGACAAACAGCACACCGACAGTGATGACTGACGTACTGCTGAAACCCGAGAAGGCTTCCTTGGCATCCAGTACTCCCGTGACATACAGTACGCCGATGGCACCGAGGAACACGATGTCGCTGCGCCACTTGGTAGTCAGCAAGATGGTAAACATACCCAACACAGTGACAATAGTAATCCAGGCGTCAATGCCAAAACCTAACAGTTCAAAAGATTCCATTTCCCTTTTCTTTTAATAATGTATTTTTGTTGTTTCTTACTTGTATTTTATGTTATGGATTGGCCCCTTGCCTATTCTACAAAATCAGGATCAAAGTGACTATGGTATTCAATACACAGCTTTTTATAATATTCGCGTGTAGCGTCGCTTGTTGTGTCTGACCGGATGATTTCATAATAGTGGTGTGAGAGTCCTGGCTCAAGCCCCCCACACGCTGTATAGATGACATTGTAGAGTGAGTCGCCCAGCACAGGTCGGCAGATTTCCTCAGGATTTGATGCATAGTAATTCCCGTAGCTCTTGACCTGTATCTCGGTATATAGGTATTCGAACTTCATATTGAAAAGGTCTCCCCAATAGCCACGGTCAGAGGTCTGGTGCTTGTAACGTCCGAAGATGCCGCTCGTAGTGGCCGTCTCTTCTATGTCTTTGATGACATTGCGTATCGAGTCATACTCACAAAGAACGGTAGTGCGTGCCAGATCTCTCAGTTCGAAGGGGCTGGACTTATCTGTACGGCATTTGCGCTCGGTACTCTCACGGGTCTTGTAGTTTAGGGGCGTAGCCTTTCCTTTGTGGCGTGCAGCCACCTCTTCGGCCAGCGACTGTGTCGGTGGACCATAGACTTGCGCCCAACTCATAGCCTGATCCAGATCTTTCTGGAATTGCTGTTCTGCTTGTTCACTGGCGGAATTGTCATCGCGGTTACAAGAGGTTAACGAGATGCCGCATACGAGAATAACGGCAAGCATCCATTTCTCCATTTTTCTCATCATTACAATATTTTAGGTTTAATATTTCCTTAGAAAAAAGTATGAATATCTACTTTCCTATTTTTTTATCGGTCATTAGTGATGTTATTCATTCTGTTAGGTGTGACACTTGTTTTGGGTTGTCGTCAAAGAGTAATCAAAACCCAGTGATTCTTCAGATCAAAGAACCGTCCCCTGGTCTGCTCTCAATTCTACATTTATATTGAATTTAGCCCATTGATACAGTAGGGTAGTAGAATTTCCATGTAGTATTTCTTTGCGTTTTCATCAGTAAACTGTGCATAGAACCCGTCCTTCTTCTCAATGATTTTTGAGTACTTTTCATACTCATGAAGCATGATTCCGATTGGCTTCTTTTTCCCTAAGTAATGCATTCTGTCTTTTTTTATGGGATACAGACTAATCAAATAGACTCCACTTCCCCAAGTATAACTCGCCAAGGTGTCGTGTTTGAGATTATGAGGAATATGTTTCCTTAGCCAGACATGAGTAATGAACTCTGTCTTATCAACAGGATAGTTACTTAAAACATTATTAATATCGTCAACGTCAATAGGGAAATAGTAGTCCCTTGATGTATTCTCTACTATAAATATGGGAGTCTCATCTAAATCGGTAGGAGCAGTAAAAGAATGCTCTCTCTTAAAGATGTTGTCATGAAGCTTGAGCCTCATGCGCCCACCCATCTTATCGCCAAACCTACGATTCTTTTTCCAGGCTGTTTGCTTTTGTCTTATGTTTCTACTCATCTATTTATGATTGTATAGAACAGACTAAATTATTCTTTTGCAAAGGTATCTACTTTTACTGAGATATGCAAAGAAAATATATACATTTTTCTCGATGACACTTCCTATGTATTAGTTCATCCCATCGCTGTATTAGATTATCCTATCTCCGTACTAGCCTGTCCCATCGATGTATTAGCTGTACTTTTTTTATGCGACGGATGTCGCAGATATTTGTGACAGCTTTCGAATATATGTTCGACGGCCGTCGAACGAAGAAAGAAAAGTTGGATGGGGAGGTGGGGACGGTTGAATTGGGAGAGAAAGGTGAATGTTGCGTAACCTACAGGATGTGAGGTGGTTGTGAGAATAAAGTGTACGAAGAAAGACTAGTTCTTGATGCATTCTACAAGGCTGAAAAGGGCGGGGAATGAGCCAAAATTAACATTAATTTTGATTTCGTGTAAAGAAATCGGAACTGACAGGGAATGTGAAAAACAAGTGTCACACTAAACGCGCTGTGAAACAATGACTTACGCGTGAATGTGAACCCTATTTTCAAGCAAAAATGTGAGAGGTGCACTTCTTCCTTATTTCTTGGCGCAAAGATACAAACTATTTTCCAATTCTCCAAATTTCCATTCCAAAAGGTTGAGAGGATGGGGCGAGGAGATTATTCTCCACTCTTTAATGGGTATTTCCGTAACAATGGTTTGAATAACGGATGAGGATTGTTTTCATATGCCTCAAGAAGACTCCAATGAAAGTCGAAATAGTACTTATCCCTTTGCTTGGCATTCGATAAAGTCTTATCTATTAGGTTGTAGCTCCATCGGTCGTTATAAGCCATTAAAGCACCGAAAGCACTAGTAGCATAACTATCTGCATCTTTCTTATCAAGAATAATCTGACATACCTGTCGTACTTTTTGTTTATACGTTGCCGAAGGCCATGCTGCAACGGCATCCATTATGGTCCTGATACTATCGCGATAAGAAAAAAAGTCTTTATTCTCTATTTGCGAGAGCTGTCGAATAATCTCCTGCATATCTTCCTCTCTATGATACCGCGCCAACGCGATTAATGCATAGTGGTCATGTTTGTAAAGCTGGCGTAGCCGGCTCTCAAATTCAGCTTTTGCAGGTAATCTATGGTAAAGGTCATTCGAATAATAGAACTTTGAACAATTATCAGAGAATAGCACTGCACTATCGATACGCATGGAATCTGCTAATGAGACATTATATTTTCTCTTCCCATATTGTAACATACTAATTCTAACATTAGACACCACGTCCACTTCTCCGCAAAAGCCATCTGAGAGATGGACAATAGATGTGTCTTCTATCTCAGCAATAGCCACATTGACCGCCTCATGTGGATTCTTCATCAAAAGAGCACGGAAAGCTACCAGACGTTCTATTATATCTGTATGTTTGGAAGCGATTTGTATCAACTCTCTGGTAGAGGCATGAGCAAATAGACTGTCTGATTTCTTCCATTGAGGTCTAACCTCCCCTCTTATATTCGTTCTAGTTGTTTCAAAAGCCTCTTCAGCTCTTATCACAGGCTTTTTATTGAGAGTGTTATCAGTAACATCATTATTTGTCTTCCCATTATTCCCACAACCCAGTAAGAAAAGGGCAAATACTATTGCTAATCCTAGTTGTTTAATCGAGAGGAACAAAGGGAATGATTTTTGATTCCTCCCACGATTCTTGCCTAGTACTCTTCCTATTCTTTCCATATGACTATCGTTTAAATTTAATATGTTCAATAAAAATATTGCTCGAAGAATCAAAAATGCAACTATGATTCTATGCCTCCCCATTCGTCATAAACCAAACGATTTCTCCCTTAGTCAGATTAATTACGGCTGTTGCATAGCTGGGGCCACCGTCACAGACTTCGTAGATATCCATCTTTAATGATGTATAACCGTCAAAGGCACACCATCTCCTCAGAAGATTTACTGTCACTATGATGTCTCCGTTTTCGACATGGGCCGTGTATTGCCTGACATATTGATTGAAAGGATATGGGTATCTGTCTTTGTCCAGTTTATTTTGATATTCCTTGTTTTCGAAATAAGACTCTAAGATTCTTCTCGCCGTTTGTATTTCATGACGGCTGAGGATATGTATTTCCTTCTTAGCATACTCGTAATACTCATTGACAAGTACTGACTTAACATTGACATCTAAGGAATCAGGAGAAAGATCGCGCGCTGAGAAAACTTTGGTATGACAACCATCCATCATATATTCGCCTTCAGCAGACTTACCAACAAACTTGCGAAAATGCAGTTGAACACCAGTATTCTTGAAATCAGTAATCACCAAATCACTATCTTCCAAATGGTCAACTCTATAGATACTCTCTTGCATCTGATGGTCTGTCAGTATCAATGAGTCACCATTTATTGCGAAGTGGCGATAGTGATAGATAGTATCCAGGCTGGGGTCTATCAAAATGTCAGAGTCATTAATAAACTCTATCTTGCTCCACGGAAGTTCCTTGTTGACTTCCCCCTCAAGTTGCCAGAAGCCGTATATATCCTTTTGAGCTATAGTTCTATCTGCAGTCAATTGGCACGAAACCATGCTCAGCAACGTGACCAACGTCAATATTGTTCTTTTCATCATTGGTTGTTTAAATAATTCTGCAAAGGTAACCATTTCTTTCTTTGTTACCAAATATTAGACAAATAAATATAGGATGGAGAAGGCTTTCTCATGACTCTCATGTCACTTGCTTCATTCCTTTTCATATCCCCAGAATGTGCCCATGAAGCAGAAGTTGCCGAATGGGTCTTGGATGATATAAGCAAAGGGATGGTCAGCATAGAAGTAGGCCTCTGTAGGACTCATCTTTTCACTTAGTGTTACAAAGGAACCTGATGTGATGGCTCCTGCTCTCGTTCCGTCTTCGTCTAAGATGATCTTGGTTTTCTGCGTGATGTCGCTAATTTTCATGGGAGCTGCCTGAGCTGCACCCAGTTCGGCAGAATTGCTGAATAGCTTGCTGATGCCTAACGACGCAAAATACTCACTGGCTTTGAAAGAATACGCTACTTCAAACTTGGGTAACTTGATGTGGACGATGTCATAGGTCTTTAACATGAATATCGCATTTCTCAGCCTCTCTCCATCAAGAGATTTAAGTACTGCCGACAGACCGTCTTTTTTCTCTGGCAGAATGACATAGAGCGTATAATCTCCTACATAGGGCATGCTTAGCAAAGAGAAATCCTTCATGGCTGCGTAAGTGAAGACTTTCTCTTTATTCGTTTTATTCATCATGTCTACCATCGCACTCGTTCCGTTATAGAAAGGCTCTTTCTTCGTGTATCCTTTATAAAACTCCTGAACCCACCTACCATTAAAGAGGTTGGCTATCAGCAGGTCGGCAGACTGAGCATCTCGTTGCTCGATAGGGAAACTGTTGATAAGTCCTTCTGTTCGTTCATGACACCATCTGTTGATGTCCTGCTGCATTGTGTCATTCATATCGCCTTTGACAACACGTGCAAAATAGTATTGCTCCAATATGTCCTGAAAGGATTCGCTGATGTCCACCGAACTACCAGCCTGAAACAAAGCAGCAGACTGCATATATGACGAAGGTCCCAGGAAGTCGTCTTCCGTGACTGCAGCCTGACTAAGTATCTGTCGACGACAAAATGCATTGATACGCCTAATTGCTGTCGTATCAACTCCCAAGGCATTACATATCTCCTGTCGCGTAGTGCCTGATGCAACATTATTAATAATGTTCAAGGAATAAAACATGCCGATAGTTGAAATGAACACGTTCTTTTCCTGTTCATTCTCAGCAATCTCTTGGAACAACTTCAGCGAGAAGTCGTTCCCTTTACGTATAAGCGTTTTCTCCTCTTGGTAGCTCATATCTGTCTCATCAGAGACCGACTCTTGTAGACCACCTTTGCATCCCATTGGCAGAATGATCATACAGATGGCCAAGGAAAAATTAATCATACTCTTTTTCATCTTTCATACTTTTTTAAAATAACGGAGTCGTCAGCTGCCTGCCATTTGCGCCCCTTGACATCAACTGGCGACTCCATTCCGTTGGATTAACACTCTTGATTGATAAGTATGTCGATGCAAAGGTAGTAAATAAAAAAGCTCTTGTCAATAGCCATCATGCCATTGACACAGATAGAAATGGTTAAGTTACTAATACACAGGCAGGTAGCAATTCTCTAAATAGCGGTATTGACACGCTCTGCAAGCCCAGTTTGCAAAATTCTTTGAGGATTGCGTATGGAGAATGGAAATAATTCTGTACTTTTGCAACAGTAATAATAGAATAAATATGAATATTGGCGTTTTCTGTTCGGCAAACAACCAGATTGATGCTGCCTATTTTCAGTTGACTGAGGAACTGGGACGATGGGTGGCAAAGAGTGGTCATCAGATCGTTTTTGGTGGCGTGAACCAAGGACTGATGGAGTGTCTTGCCAAGGCTGTCAAGGAGGCGGGTGGCAAGACGCTGGGCGTGGTGCCCAGCATAGTAGAGGAGACAGGACGCACGTCGCAGTTTAACGACCGTGTGCTGACCTGTAACAACCTCAGCGAGCGCAAGCAGTTGATGCTGGACGAGAGCGACGTTTTTATCGCACTCCCTGGTGGCGTGGGTACCCTCGACGAGGTATTCACCGTAGCAGCGTCGTATACCATCGGCTATCATCACAAACGCGTCATCCTATATAATATGAAGGGCTTTTGGGATGCCACCATCCATATGCTTGACGACCTGCAGCAGCGCGGTATGGTGCGTGGGCGTTGGCGCGACTACATATGCGTGGTCAACAGCCTTCAGGAGATAGCATCCTTGATATAGGATACAGGATGCAGGATAGAGAGATCTATCTTCTTGTTGAGGCGGCTCTTGGTGCTGCGGATAGCTTGTTCTGAGCAACAGAAGGAACGGGCTTTCTGGCGATCGTTCTTGCCGTAGTACTCCATGATGCAGAAATAGGTCTCCTTAGGAGTCAAAGGTGAGGAAGCTTTGGCTAACAGTGCTGCAAGGGGGGCGTCAATGAGCGGAAGTGCCTTGAGTACAGCTTGCTCCTCCTCCTTGCCCATCTGGCTGATATTTTGGTCGTTGATGATGGCAAAGAGTACATCGACACCCTGTTTGGCCTCATTGATGGATAGTGTGGCAAACTCGGTAGGGTTTGACTCCTTGCTAAGCAATTCCTGGCGCACCCGGTCTATTCGATGCTGATACAAGACAGCCTGTGCCCGCATCCGGTGGATATACCAATAGCGGACAATGCCAGAAATGAGTAGCAGTAATATGATGGCGATGGCATATAACTGGCGCTCATGGTTTGTCTTTGCCTGTTCCACCTGCCATTGTATATCCATGACGTTCGCATAGCTATCGGGAGAGATGGTTTGCATCAGCATCTGCAGCTGATCTTGTTTGCCTTCCCGATAAAAAATGTAGCAGAGTAGTATCATGGAACTGTTTTCCATAACAGAATCCTTGCTCAACATGGCAGAACGATAGGCGTATTCCTCTGCTTTACCTAAGGTGTTGGCGAAAATCTCCCGGTAAGCCCACTCCTGATAGATGGCTGCACTATCCACACCATCCTCTTTAGTTTGTGATGGTGTTGGCGTTTCTGCCCTTTGGCAAGCACTGAGCAGGCAGATTGTAGTTGATATGAGCACCAACAGTATTCTCATCAGGTCGATGAAATGGCCCTTTTTTCTAACGTAGGGCTAACGCACGGTTCTCTGCAGCCTCCATCTGTTCACGCTCACCAGGACCTTTGTCGTTCTGACCACAGAGGTGCAGAATGCCGTGGATGATGACGCGATGTAACTCTTCGTTGTAGTCTTTATGGAAGAGTTCGGCATTGGAGCGAACGGTATCCAGCGAGATGACGAGGTCGCCGTTCAGTACATCGTCTTCGCAATAGTCGAAGGTGATGATGTCGGTATAGTAGTCGTGCTGCAGGTATTCGCGGTTGACGGCAAGGATGTGCTCGTCGTCGCAGAACAGGTAGCCTACTTCACCTACACGTTTGCCGTAGGTGGCAGCCACACGGCGAATCCATGCGGTAGTTTCGCGACGCTTGATGTTGGGGAATTTGACGTTCTCTGCAGAATAGGTGATCATATTTCTTAATGCTTAATGCTTAATTCCTAATGCTTAATTATTGGCGTTTCGGCAAGTATGCACTAACATCTACACCGAAGTGCTGCAATTCGCGTACCATTGTCGATGAAATGGAGGAAAATTGTGGTTCGCTATAGAGCAGGAGGGTCTCGATGCCACTGAGCTGACGATTGATGTCTGCCTGTTCGCGCTCGTACTCGAAGTCCTTGACGGAGCGCACACCTTTGACAATGAAGTGAGCACCTTCTGCACGTGCAAAGTCGACGGCCAGTCCGTAGTAGGGCTTCACCTCAATGCGCGGCTCATCACAATAGAGGTCACGGATGGCCTTGATGCGCTCTTCGGCGCTGGGCATGTCGGGCTTGTGTACCTGGTCGCCCACCACGCCAATCACCAGGCGGTCGAACAGCGGGAGTGCTCTGGTCACGATGGAATCGTGCCCTACTGTAAACGGGTTAAAGCTGCCAACAAATATTCCTGTCTTCATTGCTTAATTAATCGAAGAGATTGGGTTCCATGATGTTTCCACTATAGGGATTACGTCCGAAGTGTTTGTATGCCAGCTCTGTCACCATACGACCACGAGGGGTGCGCTTGATGAAGCCCTCCATGATAAGGAATGGCTCGTAGACTTCCTCGACGGTACCAGCGTCCTCGCCGATGGCAGTAGCAATAGTGGTGATTCCAACGGGACCGCCACGGAATTTGTCGATGATGGTGAGCAGGATGCGGTTGTCTATCTCGTCCAATCCGTACTGGTCGATATTCAGTGCCTTCAGAGCTATCTTGGTAATGCTTGAGTCGATGCGTCCGGTACCCTTCACCTGTGCAAAGTCGCGCACACGGCGCAGCAAGGCATTGGCAATACGGGGCGTACCACGCGAACGACGGGCTATCTCTAATGAGGCGTCTGTAGTAATTGGTACCCGCAAGATGCTGGCAGAGCGCTCAATGATTTTCTGCAACGTCTCAGGGTCGTAGTACTGCAGGTGCATATTAATGCCGAAACGGGCACGCAGTGGTGCCGTCAGCAGTCCACTGCGGGTGGTGGCACCTACCAGTGTGAAGGGGTTGAGGTCAATCTGTATGGAGCGTGCCGATGGTCCCTTGTCAATCATGATGTCGATGCGGTAGTCTTCCATCGCTGAGTAGAGGTACTCCTCAACGACAGGTGACAGACGGTGTATCTCGTCAATGAACAGCACATCGTTCTTCTCTAGTGATGTCAGTATGCCGGCTAAGTCGCCCGGTTTGTCGAGCACAGGACCCGATGTAATCTTAAAGCCTACGCCCAGCTCATTGGCAATGATGTTAGACAGCGTTGTCTTACCCAGTCCGGGAGGGCCGTGCAGCAAGACGTGGTCGAGGGGCTCGCCACGGTATTTAGCAGCCTCGACAAACACTTGCAAGTTCTCAACGACCTGCTGCTGTCCGCTGAAATCGTTGAAAGCCAGCGGGCGCAGCGCGTTCTCGAACTCCTTCTCGCTCGACGACAGCTGCTCTTCTCTGATGTCAAAATCTTCGTCCATCATGTGTCACTTATAGCAGGTTCTTGATAGCCTCCTCCAAATCTTTGATGTTCTGAGCACGCCCCACGATATTGTTGCCGCGGTCGATGAGGAAGTAGTCGGGGATGCCTTGAACGTTGTAGATAGCCAGTGTCTGCGACTGTAACCCTTCTCCGTCACGGACATTAATCCATGGCAGGGCGGCAGTCTGCTGCTTCCAGAAGTGTTCATCGGGGTCTATGCTGACCTGATAAATCTCCAGACCTTGTCCGTGGTATTTGTTATAGAGTTCGCGAAGCAGGAGGATGCGTGCCGGTGACTCGTTGGCGGCAAAGACGTGGAAGTCAAGGAGCACCACCTGTCCTTTCAGGTCTGTCAGGCGGCGCATCTTACCTTTGTTGTCGCGCAGCGCAATATCAATGACACCTGCTGAGCTAATCTTACTGGCATCAATGTTCTGATTTCTGGCGGCATCATTGATGCGGACATTCTTCATGCCCTCAATGGCAATGTTGTGCAGGTTGGCACCACGGGCGGAATTGGGGTAGTTGCTGTCCCAGCTGGTAGCGACGGCAGCAAAGGCCTTGATATCCTCACGGTCGGTGCGGGGGTTGAAAAGCAGCATGTCGCCTAATGTCTGGAACAAAGCAAAGTAGGCGTAGGCTTTGTCGGGCGCTGCGTAGATGTAGTCCTTCTTGACTTCGTCCTTATACTGGCGAATCATGCTAAGGATGCTGTCGTTGGTAGCCTCTACGGTAAGGCTTTCGTTCTCGTTGACGGCAATGGCACGTTGGCGCAAATCTATCTGTTTGAGGGCAAGCTCTTTGATTTTCAGACAGTTGTCTGAACCGCTGATTTCGTAGTCTGTGGCCATCTGTGGGTACTGAGCCTTGACAGTAACGGTCTCGGTAGAGTCGATGGACACGTTGATAATCTGTCCGGCAATACGCAGGCGATAGAACTCTGGGGAGTCCTGAGCATCGCCACTGAAACTGAACGTACCGTCTGCATCCAAACGGACAGAGTCAACAACGGTAATCTCTTCAATGCCCACGTTCTCTAACAGAAGCAGAGAGTCCTTGGCGTTGCTGATAGAACCCTCTACGTGGAATTTCTTCTCACTACACGATGCAATGACCAGAGCAGCCACGGCAATCATCAGATATTTCTTCATGTTTTATGTTTATTTTTCTATTTTGGCTGCAAAGTTACACGTTTTTTCCTAAAAAACAATAATATTCTCGCAAATATTCGTCTCTTATAATAATAATGTGTAACTTTGTGCCCGATTTGCAAACGATAGCAAATATTTTTTATATTTTTAGATGTTTTAATACAAGATGAACGTAATTACGAAAAGTATTCAGTTGCCTGATGGAAGAACCATCACAATTGAGACCGGGAAAGTGGCAAAGCAGGCCGATGGCAGTGTGATGCTCCGCATGAACAACACTGTACTGCTGGCTACTGTTTGTGCCGCAAAAGATGCAGTTCCCGGAACAGATTTCATGCCTCTGCAGGTTGACTACAGAGAGCAGTACGCCGCTGCAGGTCGTTTTCCTGGCGGTTTTACCAAGCGCGAGGGCAAGGCCTCGGACAATGAGATTCTGACCAGCCGTCTGGTTGACCGTGTGCTCCGTCCGCTGTTCCCCTCCAATTACCATGCAGAAGTTTTTGTCAACGTGATGCTGTTCAGCGCCGATGGTGTTGACCAGCCCGATGCTTTGGCAGGTTTTGCAGCATCGGCAGCGCTGGCTTGTTCAGATATCCCCTTCGAGTGCCCCATCTCTGAGGTTCGCGTTGCCCGCATCA